>Ga0308157_10000967_pt1 | contig 70914 bp, 69 predicted proteins | sample PhyBR1_FD_201035 | JGI IMG/M metagenome (GOLD analysis project Ga0308157, IMG submission 201035) | Phyllosphere microbial communities from UC Gill Tract Community Farm, Albany, California, United States - DLSLB.R1 | ecosystem: Host-associated > Plants > Phyllosphere > Unclassified | place: USA...
CGCGACGGCCGGATCGTGGCGGATGCCACGGCGAGCGAGATCATGCGGTCGGAGGTACTAGAGGAGGTCTACGGAACGACCGTGGACGTGCGGGAGATCGACGGACAGCGCATAGCGCTGTACTACATCTGAGGCGCGCTCGGTTCAGAGCTCGATGCCGTGGGATTCGTCGTTCACGCCGGTGTTGCCGCCCTTGCGCGATTCGACCGCGATGAGCCACACGAGTGAGACCACAGCGGCGAGCAGCAGGCCGAGCCACACGTTCTGCAGGATAAGGCCGATCACGATTCCCAGCACGACGAGGACGACCGTGCCGCCGAGCCAACTCCACCGCTGCTTCTTCGTCGCCGCCATGCCCTCAGCATAGGGTCGCGCCGGTTCAAGTCGCAGTTTTCGTCGCTTCGCCGGGTTCACAGCGACAGGAATTGCGACCTGAACGTGTTGCGCGTCAGCGGCGGCGATGATCCTCGGGCGCCAGCCGCGGGCCACGGCGGGGTTCGAGCAGCCCGCTGGCGAGGATGAGACGGATGACCCGATGACGGTGGCCCGCCCATGGGGCGAGGAGTTCCAGCATCCCGTCATCGTCCACGCGTGAGCCGGTGAGCGCGTAGCCGACCTGGTGTGCGAGATGGTAGTCGCCGACGCTCACGGCATCCGGATCTCCGAGGGCGCGGATGCGCGTCTCCGACGAGGTCCATGCGCCGATACCCGGAAGGCTGGTGAGGATGCGGTCGCGCTCCGCGCCGCTCCGGGCCGAGAGCACGACGTCGCTGATGCGCTGTCCGCGCTCGGCGGCACGAACGATGGCGCGCGACTGCGGAGGCTCGACGCCGGCACGGTGCCAGGCCCAGGAGGGGATCAGACGCCAGCCCTCGATCGTCGGCGGCGCGAACATCGGACGTGGAGTCGGGCCCGGTGCGCGTTCACCGAAGCGCGTGATCAGGGTGCGCCAGGCGCCGAATGCCTGGAACGACGTCACCTTCTGCTCGATCACTGAGCTCGCGAGCGCATCGAAGACGAGATCGGTGCGGGTCAGGCGTGTGCCGGCGGTGCGGCGAGCGACATCGGCGAGGTGCGGATGGCCTGCTGCGACGAGACTCGAGACGTCGAAGCCGCTCGCGTCGTCGTCGGCGCCGCAGAGTGAGGGCAGCTGCGCGAGCGCCCATTCGGCACCTGAGCCCCACGCCGTCGCGTGAATCCCTTCGCTGCTCTGCCGCAGTGCCAGGGTCGCGACGCCCTCGGGCGTGCGGCTCGCGCGCCACAGCGTCATACCGTCGACGAGCATGGTCGGATCCTTCGGCCCGCGCATGAGCACGCCGACCGTGCGGAACAGGTTCAGCGGGTGCGCAGGGCGGTACGCAGCGGTGCGAGGCGGGTCGATCGGGGCGTGTGCTGCGGCTGCGGCATCAGCGATCGACGTCATGCGAACACCCTACGTCCGGCGCCTGACAGGCGTAACCGGCGTATCCGCTGCGCTTTTCGGCAGACGCGCCATCGATCGATGCAGCGCATGTCACGAAGTGCCGCGCAGCCGAGCTGGCGTTGTGTCAGAAGCCGGCGCCGCCTCAGAAGCGGTCAGGCGAAGGCGTGCCGTGGCCGTAGCGGATCACGACGTCAGCGTGGCGGTCGAAGCGGTAGCCGACGCCGCGGACGGTGCGCACGATGTCCTCGTAGCGGCCGAGCTTGGCGCGCAGACGACGCACGTGCACATCGATCGTGCGCTCGCCGGGGGTCTCGTCATCCGGCGACTGCCACAGCGCTCCGACCAGTTCGGTGCGCTCGATCGTGCGTCCCTCGCGGAGCACGAGGTACTGCAGGAGTTCGAACTCCTTGTACGTGAACGCGGCCGAGTCGCCGTCGATCAGCACACGCTTGCGGGAGATGTCGACGGTGACGCCGTAGTCCTCGTCCTGCTCTTCCTCCTCGGCGGCCTTGGTGCGCGCGATCGCACCGGGCTCCTGGAGGGCGAGACGAACGACGTCGAGGTCGCGGCCGCCCGAGCCGTGCGGGGCGAGGGCGACGGTGGCGTGGGTCTCCGCGCCTGGGGCGAGCTCGGCGAGGGTGCGGCGCAGGGCGTCGACGAGCAGCGGCAGGCTCACACCGGCTTCGGCGGCCTTGATCTCGTCGAGTCCGACGTAGAGGGCGAAGCCGCGCGGCGAGCGCGTCGCGGGAAGATCGGCAGGAGCGGGCGATGCGGCGGCGGGTGCCGGCTCGACGAGCGGCGGAACAGCACGCAGATGAGGGGCACGAGTGGCAGAACGCTCAAGGGTGGCGATGTTCGACATGATGATGGGTTCCTTGCGAAGGGTGAGCCGATACGGCTCGGATGTGTTGCGTGAATGACCTGGAGGGCCGGGAGCGAGCACGCAGGTGGGTGCTCGGGGCTCCTTCTTCGCAGATCGCGAATACGGGGAGCGTGGCGGGGTGGCTGGGGTCAGCTACACATTCGGCAACACATGCCAACGCAGCCGGGCATCATCATCCCGGCAGTCCTGTTCGCCTCCTGGGCGGACGAGGGGCGCGCGTTGGTGGTCATGGGTGGATTATTACTGAGAATGTCGGGTCGTGTCAAAACGTAACCTTGTGTCCGCGGGTGGGCTTACCGTGGAATGATGACTGGTTCGCACATCGTCGACGGCTTCATCCTCACCGATGAGAAGGATGCTTCGCGATACACACTCACCCGCGACGGGGTGCTCGTGAGCGCCCTCGACTACCGCGACGACGGCACGACGATCGCCCTGACCAGAGCCTTCACGATCCCGACTTTCCGCGGGAAAGGTCATGCTGCACGAGTCGTCGAGGGTGCCGTGGCCGACATCGAGGATCGCGGCGACCGCAAGGTCGATCCCGTGTGCTGGTATGTGGCGGAATGGTTCGAGCAGAATCCCGAGCACGCGGGACTTCTGCGTCGTCGCTGATCCGCCGGAGTGTGACGCTCTGTTACACACGCGTCATGTCCTGCAAGGATGAGGACATGAAACTCGCTGAGGCCCTGACGGCCCGAGCAGACCTGCAACGCCGCATCGAACAGCTGCGCGCACGCATCACAGCCAACGCCCGGTATCAGGAGGGCGAAGAGCCGGCCGAGGACGCCGCGGCGCTGCTGGGCGAAGCGGAGTCCGCGCTCGCACAGCTGCGCGATCTCATCCGCCGGATCAACGCGACCAACGCCCGCCTCGCGCTGGGAGCCGAAGGCACGATGACCGACGCGCTCGCAGCGCGCGACGTGCTTCGCCTGCAGCACTCCCTGCTGGCGGATGCTGCAGCCGCAGCATCCGGAACCAACACGGGGATGCGGCAGATGCGATCCGAGCTGCGGCAGATCGCCGCCCTGCCCGTCGCAGAACTGCGTGGCGCGGCCGACGGTGTCGCGCAGGAGCTGCGCGAACTCGACAATCGGATCCAGCAGGCGAACTGGACGCACGACCTGGAGGAGTAGAGCGGAAGTCGGTAGCCACGACGAGGCGGGCACAAGCCCTGCCGGAGGGTCAAATCCGGCCCTGCAGGGCGGAGGGCAGCCCAGATCTCGCATCGCGCAGCCCCGCACGCCGTACAGGTGAAAGTGCATCTCGCACACTGCATGACCGCGTGCCGATCGTCATGGTGAGGGTGGGTCAGGGGACCTTCCGGCTCTTACACACGGGTTCGCATCCGATAAGATGGACCTCTGCTCAGCACCGTTCGCTGAGGCGGTCAGCGCTCAGAACGGGAGCTGGTCCGAGGCTTGAAACCTCCGGCATCCTCACCAGACACCGGAGGTTTTTCCATGTCTTCATCCCTGCGCGCCCATCCGAAAGTGAAGTGGTGGGCGCTCGCGGTCATCTCCCTGACGCAGCTGGTCGTCGTGCTCGACGGCACGATCGTGAACATCGCGCTTCCGCAGGCGCAGGCCGCTCTCGATCTGACCGACGGCCAGCGACAGTGGGTCGTCACGGCCTATGCCCTGGCGTTCGGTGCGCTGCTCCTGCTGGGCGGCCGCGTCTCGGACTACTGGGGCCGCAAACGCACCTTCGTCGTCGGCATGGTCGGGTTCGGCCTGGCGTCGCTGTTCGGCGGACTCGCCCAGACCGGGGCGGAGCTGATCCTCGCTCGCGGGTTGCAGGGCGTCTTCGCCGCGTTGCTCGCGCCTGCGGCTCTCGCGCTGCTCACGGTCACGTTCCCCTCCGGGCGTGAGCGCAACACCGCGTTCGCCGTGTTCGGTGTGGTCGCAGGCACGGGCGCCGCCGTCGGACTGCTGCTCGGCGGTGTGCTCACCGAATTCGCCGACTGGCGCTGGTGCCTGCTCGTCAACCTGTTCTTCGTGGCTGTCGGGCTCGTCGGGGGTGCGCTGACGCTCACCGAGAGCAAGGCCGCCGGAGACGGTGGACGTTTCGACGTCTGGGGAGCGATCACGGTCACTCTCGGACTCGGCTCGCTGGTCTACGGCTTCAGCCTGGCCGAGTACGGCTGGGGCGACCCGCTCACCATCGCATTCCTCGCCATCGGCGTGGTGCTGCTCGCGCTCTTCGTGTGGGTCGAGTCGAAGGCGGCAGCGCCTCTTCTGCCGTTGCGCGTCGTCGCGGACAGGGTGCGCGGCGGAGCCTTCCTCATCCAGGCCGTCGCCGGCGCCACCATGATCGGCGCCACGGTGTATCTGACCTTCCACCTGCAATTCGTACTCGGAATGGGCGCGTTCATGGCGGGCATCGCCACGCTGCCGCTGCCGATCGCCACCATGCTGGTCGCACCGATCGCGACCAGGCTGCTCGCGATCATCGGTCCGCGCCCGATGCTCATCGGAGGGCCGTTGATCAGCGCGGTCGGCCTCTTCTACCTGTCAGGCATCACGCCGAACGGCGACTACTTCGTCCAGATCGCCCCGGCGCTGCTCGTGCTCGGTGTGGGGATGGGCTTCGTCTTCATCCCGCTGCAGAACGTCGCTCTCACCGGCGTCGCCCCGCATGACGCGGGTGTCGCGTCCGCGGTCGCGAATTCGGCTATGCAGATCGGCGGGTCCATCGGACTCTCGGTGTTCACCGCCGTCTACGCCGCGGCCGTCGGCGGTCACGCGCAGGCGGACGTCTCGATGGGTGCGCTGACGGACGCCTACGGCTGGACGTTCATCGCGGCGTCGATCTTCCTGCTCGCGGCCGCACTCGTCGGACTGCTCATGGTGCGCGGCACCAAGGACGAGCTGCTACCGCAGCAGGGCGAGGCCGTCCCGGCAGCGCACTGAGGGACGTGCCGTGGCAACACCGGCCGGTTCGCGAGCCGGTCGACGGATGCCACGGCACGCCTCGGCGCGAATGTCCGAGGCCGTCCGTACGGTGTGAATATGCGCATCCTGCACACCTCCGACTGGCACATCGGCCGCACATTCCATGGCAACTCGACCATGGATGCGCTGGCCGAGGTTCTGGGCGCGTTGGTCGAGCAGGTTCGTGACAATGCGGTGGATGTCGTGCTCGTCGCCGGCGACGTGTTCGACTCCTCGACGCCGGCAGGTCCCGCGTACACGCTGCTGGGAGACACCCTCGTCGGCCTCCACGACGCAGGCGCCAAGGTCATCGTCACGAGCGGCAACCACGACTCCGCCGCACGACTGGGGTTCCAGGCGCGTCTGCTGCGCGACGGCATCCACGTCGTCACCGATCCTCTGGCGGTCGGCACGCCGATCACGATCTCCGATTCGGACGGCCCGGTGCATTTCTACGGCATCCCGTATCTCGAGCCTGCGATCGTGCGTCAGCACTGGCCAGATGCCCTGCTGTGCACCCAGGCGCAGACCATGGCGCACGCCATGGAGCTCGTCCGCGCCGGTATCGACGCTCACGACGGGCGCTCCGTGGCGATCGCGCACTGCTTCGCGGCCGGGGTGGATGCCACGGCGGGGCTCGAGCGCGAAGTGCGTCAAGGCGGGCTCGACGTGGTGCCGCTCGATGTCTTCGACGGCCCCGACTACATCGCGCTCGGTCATATCCACGGGCGGCAGCAGCTCAGCGAACGCGTCCGCTACGCAGGGGCGCCGCTGCACTACAGCTTCGGCGAGCAGCACAAGGAGCGCGGCTCCTGGCTGGTCGACCTCGACGCGTCCGGTCTCGCCGCCGTCCAGTGGCTAGCACTGCCGGTGCCGCGGCGACTCGTGACGCTCACGGGCACCCTCGATGAGATCCTCTCCGCGGCGAACGTCGAGGCGCACGCCGACGCCTGGGTGTGCGCGATCTACACCGACGCACTGCCCCAGGCCGAGCCGATGCGCCGGCTCAAGGAGAGCTTCCCGCATTGCGCGATGGTGCAGCACACGCCGACCGGCGGTGCCGAGCGCGCGCAGCACTCCTACGCCGAACGCCTCAAGTCGGCGGCCACCGACACCGAGCGCATCGAGGCCTTCCTCGAGCACGTGCGCGCCGGTCAGGGCCCTGGCGAACGAGAGAGCGAGCTCATCCGAGAAGTCCTCGACGACCGCGTGGCCGCCGAGGCCCTCGTCTAGTGCGTCTCCACCGTCTCGAGATCGAGGGGTTCGGTCCGTTCCTCGATCGCCAGGTCGTCGACTTCGACGGCTTCGCCGACGACGGCATCTTCCTCATCGCGGGTCGAACGGGGGCGGGCAAGTCGAGCATTCTGGATGCGGTCTGCTTCGGCCTGTACGGGGGAGTGCCGAGGTACGAGAGCGGCGACAAACGCCTGCGCAGCGATTACTGCGCTCCCGAAGACCTCAGCGAGGTGGTCGTCGAGTTCAGCACCACAGCCGGCCGGTTCCGGGTGACGCGATCACCGGAGTATCAGCGGCCGGCCAAGCGCGGCGGCGGGCTCACTAAGCAGCCGTCCGCCGTGGCGCTCGACGAATGGATCGACGACGCCTGGGTCGGCAGGGCCGCGCGCGCGGTCGATGTCGGGAACGAGCTCGATGAGATCCTGCAGCTGAGCAGAGAGCAGTTCCTGCAGGTGATCCTGCTCGCGCAGAACAGGTTCGCCCGGTTCCTGCTCGCCGACAGCAAGGAGCGTCAGGCGCTGCTGCGTCGACTGTTCGGCACCGAGCGCTTCGAAGACGTGCAATCGCGGTTCGACGAGCGACGCCGCGCCGCCGAGAACGCGCTCGCGGGGCGGCTCGCCACTGTCACGGCGCGCGTCGAAGAGGCGGAGCGCGTGGTCACGGCCGCGTCGCTGTGGGGCGATCGCGCGGGCGGCGAGGACGCTGCGTCCACCGCGTCCGGCCCAACGAGCACCGAAGCCAGACTCGAGGCTCTGCGGCTCGCGCTCACTCGCGCCGAATACCAGGCCGAGCGACGCGTCGCCGAGCAGGAAGACGCGGAGAAGACGCTCACCGCGGCGGATGCTGCGCTCGTCGCCGCTCGCGACGAGCAGAAGGCGCAACGGGAGCGCGACCGCGCACGCGCGGCGCTCGAGGCACTCGATGACGATGAACCGCAGATCGCCGAGGCCCGCCGCGCACTCGAGCGCGCACGCGCTGCCGAGGCGCTGCGAGCAACCATCACGGCCACGACCCGTGCGGAGACCGCGCGCTCGGTCGCGGCTGCGGCCGAGGAGACGGCGCGATCCGCATGGGAGGCGTCCGGCACCGGTCGTGCGGAGATCATGGCGGAAGCCGATGCCGTCGCCGCGCTCGAGGCCTGGGCCGCGGACCGCACCCGCGAGAGCGGAGGCTGGGCACGAGCCGCCGAGCTGGAAGCCGCAGCGCCGGCGTTGGCGGCAGAGCTGGATTCTGCCGAGAAGCAGGTCGCCGCAGCCACCGAGCGCATACACGCGGGAGAGGCCGAGCGTGCAGCCCTGCCGACCGTGCTCGCCGAGCTGACGGCGGAGCGCGATGAGATCCGCCGCCTCGCAGATCGCGTCGACGATCTGGCCAGGTCGCACGATGCTGCGAAGGCGAGACGAGATGCCGCAGTCGAGAGCGAACGGCTGCGCCATGAACTCGACGCCGCAGAACGAAGCCTCTCCGACGCCACCACGTTGCTCGCTGCCGCCCAGAACGAACTCGCCGAGCTGCGCAGGCGACGCCTTGACGGCTTCGCCGGAGAGCTCGCGACAGCACTCGTCGACGGCGAGCCCTGTGCGGTGTGCGGCTCGACGTCGCATCCGGCCCCGGCCGCGCACACCGATCCCGTCTCGTCCGACGACATCGAGTCGGCGGAAACGGCGCGGGATGCTGCGGCACGAGCCGAACGCGATGCAGCGGAACGCGCGACCTCCGTGCGGACATCGCTCGCGGCCGCGGGTGCACGAGCGGAGGAGCGCACTGTCGAGTCCGCAGGGGCGGAGGTCGATGCGGCGTCGGCGGCTCACGCAGAGGCCGTCTCAGCCGTCGACACGCTGGCAGCAGTCGAGTCGCGGCTTTCGGAGGCGAACGCCCGTGCCGCGCAGCTCGATGAGGAACGCACGGACTCCGTCGCGGCGCTGGCCACGGCCCGCGAGTCCTTTGCCCTGGTCGCTCAACGCAACCGCGAGGCGCAGTCGCTGATCGCCGTTGCCAGGGGCGCGTTCGAAACCGTCGCGCAGCGGGTGGCCGACACGGCGGGGCAGATCAGTGCGGCGCGAACGCTCGCGGCGGCGATCGCCGAGCACGCCCGGCGCACAGCGGCGCTGTCGGAGGCGACGGCAGAACAGGAAGCGGCTCTCGCAGCCTCAGACTTCGATGAAGCCGGTGGCGTCGAGCAGGCGCTGCTCTCCTCGGCAGAGCAGGCAGCACTGGATTCGCGCATCACCGCCCACTCGGTGCAACGCGCCAAGGAGAAGGCGACGCTGCTCGAACTCGAGCTGCGCACACTCCCGGAAGAGCCCATCGATCTGACTCCGGTCGAACAGTCGGCGGCCGATGCTCGGGCGGCGTGGAAAGCGGCCGTCGATGCGCGCGGCCGTGCGCAGAGCACGGCCACGCAACTGGCGGAGCTCATCGAGTCCGCGGCATCCGCGCACGCGCGCAGCGCCGACGAGCAGTCCGAGTACGAGATCGTTCGCGGCCTCGCGGACACGATCGCCGGTCGTGCAGGCAACACCCACAAGATGACTCTCGAGACGTTCGTGCTCGCGGCTGAGCTCGAGGAGATCGTCCAGGCCGCCAATCGTCGGCTCAGCGACATGTCGACCGGTCGGTATCAACTGCAGCACTCCGACGCTCTCGCGGCGCGGGGCGCGGCATCCGGTCTCGGCATCGTGGTCTTCGATGCATTCACAGGGCAGACACGACCTGCGCAGTCGCTCTCGGGAGGCGAGACGTTCCTCAGCTCCCTCGCGCTCGCTCTGGGCCTCGCCGAGGTGGTGACCGCGCGGGCGGGCGGTATTCAGCTCGACACCCTGTTCATCGACGAGGGGTTCGGATCACTCGACGCGGACACCCTCGACGTGGCGATGCGCACGCTCGACGAGTTGCGCTCCGGCGGGCGCACGGTCGGCATCATCAGCCACGTCGAGTCGATGCAGGAGCAGATCCCCGCTCAGCTCGTGGTCGAGCAGACCGAGAGCGGACCCAGCCGCATCCGTACCTGAGCGACCGATTCCTGTCCAAGTCGCACTTTCCGTCGCTCTGCCACGCTCATACCGACAGAAAGTGCGACCTGAATGAGATCAGGCGTTCGCGGGGCTCCATGCCGAGACATCGTCGAGCGCACGCAGATCCTCCGCCGACAGCACCAATCGCGTGCTGGCGAGCAGATCGGCGACCTGCTCGACCCGTGACGCGCTCGCGATCGGTGCCGCGACGGTCGGCTGCGACCGTAGCCACGCCAGCGAAACCGACGTGATGGATGCACCGTGCGCCGTACCGATGCGCTCGAGCTCGTCGATGATGCGCAGTCCATGAGGGGTGGCGTACTTCGCGGCGCCGCCGGCGCGTGCCGAATCGACGGCGGAGGCATCCGTCGAGCGGTACTTCCCGGTGAGGAAACCGCTCGCGAGCGCGTAGTACGGCACGAGGCTCAGCCCGAACTCCTCGGCGAGCGGGATGATGCCCTCTTCGACGTCGTTCCGGTGCACGAGGTTGTAGTGCGGTTGCACGGCAACGGGAACGGCGGTTCCGGCATCCTGCGCGAGCGAGATCCAGGACCGGATGCGATCGGCGGAGTAGTTCGAGACGGCGGTGTGGCGCACCAGCCCGTCGGTGACGAGCTGGCCGAAGGCCGCGACGGTCTCATCGAGGGGCGTTTCGGCGTCGTCGAAGTGCGCGTAGTACAGGTCGATCGTGTCCACGCCGAGCCGCGTCAGAGAGGCCTCCGCCGCGGCGCGGATGTTCTTGGCGGAGAGGCCCTTGAACTGCGGGTGGGAGCTGACCTTCGTCGCGATGGTGATGTCGCGGGGCCGGCGTGAGGCGAGCCACTCCCCGATGATCGTCTCGCTCTCGCCACCGCTGTTACCCGGGACCCAGGCGCTGTATCCGTCGGCGGTGTCGATGAAGTTCCCGCCGCCTGCGGTGAATGCGTCGAGGATCTCGAACGAGGCGTCGCGGTCGGCGGTCCAGCCGAACACGTTGCCGCCGAGGGCGAGGGGGAGCACGTCGAGGTCGCTTCTGCCGAGGAGAGTCATGAGGTCTGCTTTCTGTCGTCTGACCGAGTCAAGCGCCTCGGTGCCGGACATATTCCCGACATGTCACGACGGCGTAACAGTCAAGGGGGATACTGGGACGCATGACGCTTCAGCAGGAGATCGCTCAGACACTCGGGGTGCAGGCCGAGATCGACCCGGCCGTCGAGATCGAACGGCGCGTGCAGTTCCTCATCGACTACCTCACCAAGGCCGGCGCGAAAGGATTCGTGCTCGGAATCTCCGGAGGGCAGGACTCGACTCTCGCGGGTCGGCTGGCGCAACTCGCCGTCGAACGCGTGCGATCCGACGGCGGTGACGCGACGTTCATCGCCGTGCGCCTGCCCTACAAGGTGCAGGGCGACGCCGATGACGCGACTGCGGCGCTCGGCTTCATCGCACCCGATCGCACCGTCGAGGTGAACATCCAGAACGGTGTCGACGGCGTGGAGAAGGACATCGAGCAGGCGGCCGGCGCCGACATCTCCGACTTCAACCGCGGCAACATCAAGGCACGCATCCGCATGGTGACGCAGTACGCGCTGGCCGGGCACGACGGGCGTCTGGTGATCGGAACCGACCATGCCGCCGAGGCCGTCACCGGCTTCTTCACGAAGTTCGGCGACGGCGGTGCCGACATCCTGCCGCTCGCCGGCCTCACCAAGCGGCAGGGCAAGGCGCTGCTGCGCGCGCTCGAAGCCCCGGAACGGCTCTGGACGAAGGTGCCGACCGCCGACCTTCTCGACGGCCAGCCCGGTCGCGCCGATGAGGACGAGCTGGGTCTCACCTACGAGCAGATCGACGACTATCTCGAGGGCAAGCCGGTGGATGCCGACGCCGCGGCCCGGCTGGAGGGGAAGTACCTCGCCAGTCAGCACAAGCGCCACCTCCCTGTCGGTCCCTCCGACGACTGGTGGCGCTGAGCCGACCGCCTCGCCGGGACCGCGCTGTCTGATGCCCCGGCTACTCTCGAAGCATGCGGATCGACACCCAGGCGCAGCGCGTCATCTTCAGCGCGAGTGACCTGAAGGCGGCCGCCGAGTGCGAGTTCGCCTGGTCCCGCGCGATCGATGCGAAGCTCGGCAGAGTGCCGGCTGTCGTCGAGCCGGAAGACGCCACGCTCGCCCGCGCGGCGAAGCTCGGTGATCTGCACGAGGTGAAGGTGCTCGAGGCGTACCGCGAGCGTTTCGGTGCGGATGCCGTGCATGAGGTCGCCAAGGTGTCGTCCGCCGATGCGTCTTCGCTCGCGGCGGCGGTCGCGGAGACCGGCGCCGCACTACGCTCCGACGCGAAGGTGCTGTTCCAGGCGGCGTTCTCGACCGACGAGTTCGTCGGATTCGCCGACTTCCTGCTCCGCGAGGACGACGGGTCGTGGCGGGTGCAGGACTCCAAGCTCGCTCGCACCGCGCGCGTCACGGCTCTCATGCAGCTGGCTGCATATGTCGATCAACTCGATGCGCTGGGCATCCCGCGTTCGGATCGGGTCGACCTCATCCTCGGCGACGGAAGCATCAGCACACATGCCGTCGACGACCTGCTGCCGCTGTTCCACGTGCGCAGGGCCCGCCTGCGCGCATTGATCGCCGACCGTGACGTCGAGGCGGGGACGGCCGGCGCTGCGCTCGTCTGGGGTGACGACCGCGGAGACCTCGAGGTCGTCGCGTGCGGGCGCTGCGCCACGTGCACCGAGCAGGTCGACGCGCATCGCGATCTGCTCATGGTGGCGCGTATGCGTCCCGTGCAGCGCGCCCGTCTGCGGGCCGGTGGCATCGAGACGATCGACGATCTCGCTGCGGCCGTCGCTGCACCCGCCGGCATGAACGTCGACACCTTCGAGTCGCTTCGCGCCCAGGCGCGGCTGCAGCTGCGTGCCGACGCCGACGATGCGCCGACGTTCGACGTCTACCACCCCGCAGCCATCCACACGCTGCCCCGTCCGAGTCGCGGCGACATCTTCTTCGACTTCGAGGGCGACCCGCTCTACACCGAACCTGCCGCCGACGGTCACGCGCAGTGGGGGATCGACTACCTGTTCGGCTGGGTCGACAACGACGACCAGTACACGCCGCTGTGGGCGCACACCTTCGCCGATGAGAGGATCGCGCTCGAGAAGTTCCTCGACTTCGTCGACGCCCGGCGCGCGGCTCATCCCGACATGCACATCTACCACTACGCGCCGTACGAGACCTCGCATCTCGTCGCGATGGCCGCGCGCTACGGCGTCCGCGAATCCGACGTCGACAGGCTGCTGCGCGAGGGCGTGTTCGTCGACCTCTACCCCCTCGTGCTGCGCACCGTGCGGGTGGGATCGCGCTCGTACTCGATCAAGAAGCTCGAGCCGCTGTACATGGGCGAAGAGGTGCGCACCAGCGACGTGCAGAAGGGCGACGACTCGATCGTGCAGTACGTGGCCGCCCGTGCACTCGCCGAAGCGGGCGAGAGCGCCGAGGCCGAGTCGGTCCTCGACGACCTGGCCGACTACAACCGCTACGACTGCGTGTCCACCCGCCGGCTGCGCAACTGGCTGATCGAGATCGCGAGGCAGAAGGGCGTCAGCCCCGCACCGCCCGACGACTCCGAAGAACTCGTGTACGAGCCGTCCCACCGCTCGGTTGCCCTGCTCGCCGATGCCGAACGAGACGTCGACGCCGGTGGCGACGGCGAGGTGCACCGCGTCGCCGCCGCGGCGATCGACTACTACCCGCGAGAGGCCAAGAGCTTCTGGGTGGGGCACTTCCAGCGGCTGCGCGAGCCGGTGTCGATGTGGGATCAGACCCGTGACGTCGTGCGCGTCGATGCGGGTCAGAGCGCTCTGCGCCGCGATTGGAGCGTGGAGGAGGGCCGTCGTGTCTCCTCGCGCGAGATCGAGATCCGAGGCGAGATATCGCCGGGCACCACCCTCGGCGCAGGAGCGAACCCTTTCGTGCTGTACCCGTTCCCCGCACCGTTCGACATCGAGGCCCCGTCGAGGGCGGTGCATGTCGCACGCGCGGTCACGATCATCGAGGTGCTCGACGACGGGTACGTCATCGCCGAGACCGCCGTGGGCGGGCAGACTTGGGAGGAGTTCCCCGTCGCCCTCACCCCCGCTGCTCCGCCGCGGGTCGTGTCGTTGCAGGGAGCGATCGACGAATGGGCGGATGCCGTGCACGAAGCGGCTCCCTCCTTCCCGGCGGATGCGGCGACCGACATCCTGCGGCGCATCCCGCCGCGCACGCGGTCGGGCGCCGGCCTGCCCGCCGTGGCCGGGGCCGCAGCCGGCGTTGATGACGCAGCCGCGACCGATGACGCAGCGAAGCCGGATGGCGGCGTCGGCGGCGTCGACAGGATCGATGCCATCGTGCGGGGGGTGCTCGATCTCGACCACAGTTATCTCGCAGTGCAGGGCCCTCCTGGCACGGGCAAGACCTACACCGGATCGCGGGTCATCGCCCGTCTCGTGAACGAGCACGGCTACCGCGTCGGCGTCGTCGCGCAGTCGCACGCGATCATCGAGACGCTGCTCGAGCGCATCGTCGCAGACGGCGTCCCGCCCGGACAGGTCGGCAAGGCGCCCAAGGACAAGGACGGCGATCCGACGTACACCGCGATCCCCAAGACGGGGATGGCATCGTTCCTCGCCGAGCATCAGGAGCAGGGCGTCGTCGTCGGCGGTACGGCATGGGACTTCAGCAACACGGCCCGCGTCGAGCGGCAGGGCCTCGACCTGCTCGTGATCGATGAGGCAGGGCAGTTCTCGCTGGCCTCGACGATCGCCGTCGCGGCAGGCGCGAAGAGCCTGCTGCTGCTCGGCGACCCGCAGCAGCTGCCGCAGGTGAGTCAGGGTGCGCACCCCGAGCCGGTCGACACCTCGGCGCTCGGCTGGGTGATGGACGGCGACGCGGTGATCCGTTCCGAGTACGGCTACTTCCTCGATCGCAGCTGGCGGATGCATCCGTCCGTCGCGGCTCCGGTCTCACGGCTCTCCTACGCCGGCAAGCTCGCGTCGGCACCGGGGACCGACCGACGCGCGGTCTCAGGGATCGATCCGGGGCTGCACGTCATCGCGCTGCGTCATCGCCGCAACGCGACGCAGTCGCCCGAGGAAGCCGCCGAAGTCGTACGCATCGTGCGCGATCTGCTCGGGCGCGAGGTCGCCGAGGCGGATGCCGCGCCCCGGCCTCTCACTGAGGCGGACATCATCGTCGTCGCGCCCTACAACGCGCAGAAGCAGCTCGTGATCGACGCCCTGGCCGCCGCGGGACTGACCGGTGTGCCGGTGGGCACGGTCGACAACTTCCAGGGCAAGGAGGCGGTCGTCTCGATCACCACGCTCGCCGCATCCAGCGGCAGAGACGCACCGCGCGGACCGGAGTTCCTGCTGCTGCAGAATCGTCTGAACGTCGCGATCTCGCGCGCCCAGGTCGCGGCATACCTGATCCATTCGCCGGCGCTGCTCGACGATCTGCCCCGCACGCCGGAGGGGGTCGCGCGGATGAGCGCGTTCGCCCGTCTGGTGGGCGCCGACCGGCTGTGATCAGGACCGCGAAGGTGACCGAACCAGTGGGCGACCGAGGAAGAACGATGCACACGATCGACGACATCCTGCATGCATCCGCCGGATGGGTGTGGTTCCCGCGCGACAGCGAGCAGCAGAAGGAGCATCTGCAGCTGGTGCGCTATCCACAGCGATTCGGTGGCGGCGTGCGCGGTTCTCAGGTGCAGTCCGACGCTGATCCCTTCGCCGTGCTCGAGCACGCCGTCGCCCGCACCAGAGCCTGGAGCGAGGCGCAGCTCACATTCTGGACCAACGCGTCGGACCGGCCCGATCTCGAGGACGAGCTGCGCCGTCGCGGCGCGGAGCACGTCGACACGGTCACCGTCTTCGCCGCGGCGATCGACGAACTCGAGATCGTCGTGCCGGACGACGCGACGGCCGAGATCGTCCGGACTCTCGAGCAGGTGCGCGAGGTTGACAGCATCAACGTGCCGGTGTGGAAGCAGTCACCGCTCGACGAGGAGGGGCTGCGGACCGAGCATGATGAGGTCGAGGCGGCGCGTTCCTCGGGAGAGGGCGTCCGGGTGCTGGGCCGTCTCGATGGCGAAGCAGTGAGCACCGGTGGCTGCACGATCGTCGACGGTTTCGCACGGCTGTGGGGTGCCGCCACGCTGGAGCGGGCACGTGGTCGCGGTGCGTACCGGGCCGTCCTGAAGGAGAGGTTGCGAGCGAGCGCTGAGCTCGGTGCGACGACAGCACTCGTGAAGGGGCGTATCGCGACGTCCGCACCGATCCTGGAGCGGATCGGGTTCAGGAACTTCGGCGACGAGCGCGCCTACCGACTCGACCTCTCGTAGAGGACGCGTGACAACGGATCCGTCGAGTGCGGATCGTGTCGGTGCCTGCTGTTACGTTGTCGCCATGACCCCGCAACCGATTCATCATTCGCTCAACTACGTCGAGTTGACCGTGACCGACCTCGCTGCGGCGAAGTCCTTCTACACGGGCGCGTTCGGCTGGCGTTTCGTCGATTACGGCCCCGAGTACGCCGGCATCGCCGGGGATGATGGTGAGGAGGCCGGTGGCCTTCTGCTCGCGTCCGAGGCGCGTCCGAACGGTGGGCCGTTCGTACTGCTCTACTCCGCCGACCTCGATGCCACAGCGGACGCGGTGGTCAGCGCCGGTGGCACCATCCTGCAAGAGGCGTATGCCTTTCCCGGCGGGCGGCGATTTCATTTCTCCGACCCCAGCGGAAACGAGCTCGGGGTGTGGTCGTCGCAGTGACGGCGGGCGCGCCGTGACTCAGACCGTGCCGTAGAGGCGGTCCCCGGCGTCTCCGAGCCCCGGCACGATGTAGCCCTTCTCGTTGAGCCGCTCGTCGAGCGCGCCGAGCACGAGGGTCACATCGCGGTCGCCGACCATCTTCTCGATAGCCTCGACGCCCTCAGGGGTGCCGAGCAGGCAGATCGCCGTGACGTCCTGCGCGCCGCGCTTGAAGAGGAACTCGATCGCGGCACCGAGCGATCCGCCCGTGGCGAGCATCGGGTCGATAGCGAAGCACTGGCGGTCGCTGAGGTCATCGGGAAGGCGCTCGGCGTAGGTCGTCGGCTCGAACGTCGTCTCGTCGCGCACCATGCCGAGGAACCCGACCTCAGCCGTGGGCAGGAGCTTGACCATCCCCTCCAGCATTCCGAGACCGGCGCGCAGGATCGGGACGACGATCGGGCGCGGCTCGGAGATCTTCACCCCCATGGTCGTGGTGACGGGAGTCGTGATCTCGACCGGACTCACCTTGACGTTGCGGGTCGCCTCGTACGCGAGCAGCGTCACGAGCTCCTCCGTCAACTGGCGGAACACCGGCGACGGGGTGCGCACATCGCGCAGCACCGAGAGCTTGTGAGTGATGAGAGGGTGGTCGGCGACGTGAACACGCATGTGTACAGAGTAATGCGCCGAGGATGCTCGCAACGATGCGGACTGTCAGCCTCGCGTGGCGCGGTGATGAGGCGGGACGGATGCCGCAATATGCTCGGATCATGCGTGAGGCCGATGACGACGGGATGAGGCGCGCTCTTGCGCTCGCCGCCGAGGCTTCTGCGGCGGGTGAGGTGCCGGTAGGGGCGGTCGTGCTCGACGCGGCGGGACGCATCATCGCCGAGGGTCGCAACACCCGCGAAGAGACCCACGACCCGACCGGGCATGCGGAGATCGTCGCGCTGCGGCAGGCCGCGGCATCCGTCGGATCCTGGAATCTCGAAGGTCACACTCTCGTCGTCACGCTCGAGCCGTGCGTGATGTGCGCGGGGGCGATCCTGCAAGCGCGGATCGGCCGGGTGGTGTTCGGCGCGTGGGACGACAAGGCGGGGGCGGCGGGTTCCATGTACGACGTCCTGCGCGACCGCAGGCTGCCCTACCGCGCCGAGGTCATCGGCGGTGTGGCGCAGGAGGAGGCGATGACGCTGCTCCGCGATTTCTTCGAACAGCGCCGCTGAGCCTACCGGCCGCCTGGGGGCGCGCCGCGCGGATGTCAGTCCGAGGACTTCAGCACGAACACATCCGTCGGCGGCGTCGGATCGATCGCCGGGCGGTAGACGTCGGGCTCGATGTAGATCACCCTGGCGATGGGCACGACCTCGCGGATCTGCTTCTCGATCTCGTCGATGTCCGCGGCCGCTTCGCGCACGGTCTTGTCCGAGGTGAGCGCGATCTTCGCCGCGACGAGCAGCTCGTCAGGGCCGAGGTACAGGGTCTTCAAGTGGATGAGCTTCTCGACGTCGGGGCCGGAGTTGATCGCGTCGACGATCAGGTCGATGTCGCCCTGGTTGGCGCCTTCGCCGACCAGCAGACTCTTGGTCTCGATGCCGAGGATCACGGCGATCAGCACGAGCAGCACGCCGATCGCAAGGGTGCCGAGTGCGTCGAACACGCTGTTCCCGGTGATGACGGTGAGCCCTACGCCGAGCAGGGCGAACGTGAGACCGGTGAGCGCGCCGATGTCCTCCAGCAGCACGACGGGCAGCTCCGGCGCCTTCGAATGACGCACGAAAGACACCCACGACTGGCCCTTGCCGCGCACGAGGTTGCTCTCCTTGACCGCGGTGCGCAGCGAGAACGACTCCAGACCGATCGCGATGACGAGCACCACGAGTGGCAGCCACCACCACACCGGGTCGAGCGCGTGCGGGTGGGTCAGCTTGTCCACGCCCTCGTAGATCGCGAACAGGCCGCCGACCGAGAACAGGATGATCGAGACGACGAACGCGTACACGTAGCGCTCGCGACCGTATCCGAACGGATGCTCGCGGTCGGCCGACCTTCTGGCCTTGCGCCCGCCGAGCATGAGCAGCAGCTGATTGCCGGAGTCCGCGACCGAGTGGATCGCCTCCGCGAGCATCGATGCGGAGCCGGACAGGATCCACGCCACGAACTTCGCGATCGCGATGCCCAGGTTCGCCAGGAACGCCGCGACGATCGCCTTGCTGCCACCGGATGCACTCATGGGCCGAGTCTAGTTCGGCCGCACGTGATCCACATGAGCTGCCTCGGCGCTTCCGGACGCCGCGAAATAGGATGTCGACATGGCTGATTCACTCCCGTCTCTCGCGTTCCTCGGTGCCGGTTCGATGGGCGGTGCGATCCTCCATGGTGTGGTCGCATCGGGCATCGACGTCGAAGGCGGAATCGTCGCCACCAACCGCACGTCAGAGAAGGCATCTGCGCTCGCGGGTCTCGATGGGGTCACCTCGATCGCGCTGGATGCGCAGCCTGCGGGGAACACGGATGCCGTGGCGTCAGCCGGCATCGTGATCGTCGGTGTGAAGCCGGCGATGGTCCCCGATCTCCTCCGCGAGATCGCGCCCGTTCTGCGTGAGGATGCCGTCGTGGTCAGTGTCGCCGCCGGGGTGACGTTGGCGACTTTCGCCGACGGCCTCGGACCGGATGCGCGCGTGATCCGTGCCATGCCGAACACTCCGGCCACCGTGGGCAAGGCCGTCACCGGGCTCGCTGCCGGGGCCGCGGCCTCCGCCGATGACCTCGCCGCGGTGCGTCGTCTGTTCGAGCTCGTCGGCGCCGTCGTCGAGGTCCCTGAGGAGCAGATCGACGCCCTCGGCACGATCTCCGGTTCCGGCCCCGCCTATGTCTTCCTGCTCATCGAGGAGCTGACGAAGGCCGCGGTCGACAAGGGGTTCGATGAGACGGATGCCCGTCTGATGGTCGAGCAGACCTTCATCGGCGCCACCGCGCTTCTCGAAGCATCCGGTGAGGACCCTGCCGAACTCAGGCGGCGAGTCACGAGCCCCAAGGGCACGACCGAGCGCGCCATCGCGGTGCTGCAGGATGCGCATCTCGACCGGGTGTTCACCGCGGCGACCGACGCGGCGCTCGCACGGTCGAGGGAGCTCGCGGCAGGAGCCTGACCGCGACCGGCTGCTTTTCTCAGCGGTCGAGGCTGGCGAACCGCTCGATGTCGCTGTTGGTGCCGGACACGATGATGAGGTCGTGGTTGGTGACGACCGTGTTCGCCTCCGCGTAGCGGAACGGCTTGCCGGGACTCTTGACCCCGACGACAGTGACCTTGTACTTCGAGCGCACACCGGACTCGTTCAGGCCGACGCCTCTGATGAACTTCGGCGGGTACATCTTGGCCAGCACGAAGTCGTCATCGAAGCGGATGAAGTCCAGCATCCGGCCGCTCACGAGGTGAGCGACGCGCTCGCCGGCTTCGCGCTCGGGGTAGATGACGTGGTTCGCGCCGACGCGGGCGAGGATCTTGCCGTGCGACTGGGAGACGGCCTTCGCCCAGATCTGCGGCACCTTGAGGTCGACGAGGTTCGCGGTGATCAGCACGGATGCTTCGATGAGCGAACCGACCGCGACGACGGCGACCTGGAAGTCCTGCGCGCCGATCTGCTTGAGCGCATCGATGTTGCGGGCGTCGCCCTGCACCGTGTGCGTGACGCGATCCGACCACTTCTGCACGAGCTCGAGATTCTCGTCCATCGCGAGCACTTCGCGATCGAGACGGTCGAGCTCGCCGGCGCACGCGGCGCCGAATCGGCCGAGCCCGATCACGAGTACGGGGGCGTCGCCCCGGAGGACTTCAACCAACGATCGGCCTTTCCACGGGCAGCGAGTAGAGCTGCGAACGCGATGTCGCGGCGACCGCCGCGGCGAGAGTCACTGTACCAATTCGTCCCATGAAGATGGTGGCGGCCATCACGTACACCGCGGAGTCCGGCAGCTCGGCGGTGAGACCGGACGAGAGTCCGACGGTGCCGAACGCCGATATGACGTCGAAGAGCACATCGCTGATGGGCGCCTTCGTGATCTGAGCGATGACGATGGTCGACAGCGCGACGATCGTCGCGCCCCACGCGACGACCGACAGCGCGACGCGCTGCACGTCGCTGGGGATCCGGCGACCGAATGCCTCGACGGACTGGCGACCGCGTGCCTCCGACCACACGGCGATCGCGAGCACGGCGAGAGTGGTGACCTTGATGCCTCCTGCCGTGGACGCCGATCCGCCGCCGACGAACATCAGCATGGACGCGGCGAGCATGGAGGAGCCGTTGAGATCCGAGATCTCGATGACGCTGAACCCGCCGGAGCGTGTCATGGCGGAGAGGAAGAACGCCTGGAACGTCGTGTCGCCGGCATCCATCGAGCCGAACGTGCGCGGGTTGTTGTACTCGAGGATGAGGAAGACGGCGGCGCCGAGGACGAACAGGATCGCGGTGGTGATGAGCGTGAGCTTGCTGTGCAGCGACCAGCGCTTCACGTGCCAGTGGTGCTTGGCGAGTGTGTAGATCACCGGGAAGCCGATGCTGCCGAGGAAGACGCTGATCATGAGGACCGTCAGCACGAAGTAGTCGTCGGCGAACTCCGCGACACCGCTGGCGTTCGGGGCGAATCCGGTGTTCGTGAAGGACATGGCAGCGTAGTACGGCGCCTCCCACAGGGCGGCGAGCGGAGGGATGCCTGCCATCACGAGCCCGGGGTAGAGCAGCAGCGCGACGACGAGCTCGATGAGCAGCAGTGAGAGAGCGACCGTCTTCAGCAGCTGCCCGACCTCGCCGAGGCGCACGGTTTGGCCCTCGTTGACCACGCCGCCGTGCGCGCGCAACGGGTTGCTGTCTCCCGCGGCGAGCAGCTTGGCGCGCAGCCCGAGCTTCTTCGAGATGACCAGTCCGAGCACGGAGGCGAGCGTGAGCACGCCCATCCCGCCGATGTTCACACCGAGGAAGATGACCACGTGCCCGAACGGCGACCAGTGCGCGGCCATGTCGACTGTCGCGAGGCCCGTGACGCAGATCGTCGACACTGCGGTGAAGAGCGCGTCGCTTATCGGCGTCCTGGTGCCGCTCGCCGACGCGATCGGCAGTGCGAGCAGTGCGGTGAACAACAGGATCAAGGTCGCGAAGATGAGGATCGCGAAGCGGGACGGTGACGACGTGATGATGTGGCGGACGAATCGCCAGAAGTCGCGTGCGCGCGTGCGAGGCGATGTCGATGACCCGATACTCGACATCGCCGCCCTCCCTGGGAGCATTCCGTGTTCGTCCGCCGGAGACATTCCGACGAGCCTTCGTCATGGTACTCCGCGCGTGGGACGACTACCCTGATCTCATGACCGACATCTTCGACGTGATCGCAGACGGCACGCGGCGAGACATCCTCCAGCTCCTCCTGCGACGGGCGGCAGACGGGGATGCCGGGACCAGCGTCTCGCAGATCGTCAGCGAACTCGGCATCAGCCAGCCCACGGTCTCGAAGCATCTGAAGGTGCTGCGCGAGGCCGAACTGGTCAGCGTTCGCGAAGACGGCCAGCGCCGGCTGTACAGCATCGAGGTCGAGCCGCTCGAGGTCGTGGACGACTGGCTCGTGCCGTTCCTGGTGGACGCGTTCGGCGACGACGCCCCCGGCGTCGACGTGTCGTTCGTGCCGCTGCCCGACGGCGCCGCGCACGCGGCCGAGGTGTTCGGCCGCGCCGCGGCATCCGCCAAGCACGTCGTGACCACCGCGTTCAAACGGCGAGGCGCCTGAGCACGGTCCGCGTGATGCCGGGCCGGCGAGGCGTCATCGGCGTCCGGCCTTCCTGCGGAACAGCCATGCTCCCCAGGCTGTCGCGACCGCAAGGATGACGAGGCACCAGCCGACGGCCCACCATGGTTCGGCCTCCAGCGGAGCGTTCATCAGCAGGCCGCGGATGGTCTCGACGATGGGCGTGATCGGGAGTCCGGAGGCGACCGGCTGGAGCCAGTCGGGCATGCTGGCGATCGGCACGAACGCGCTGGAGAGGTACGGCAGGAACAGCAGGATGAATCCGTAGCCGTTGGCACCTTCGGGTGAACCGGCCGCGAGCCCGATGGCGGCGAACAGATACGTGATCGCGAGGATGTACAGCGCGATCAGCGCCGCCAGCCCGATCCATTCCGCGAAGTTCGCGGTGGGACGGAACCCGACCAGCACGCCGACGCCGATGACGATCGCGGTGGCGACGAGGTTGCGCAGCAGGCTGGCCACGACATGTCCGGTGAGGACGGCCCCGGCGCGCAGGGGCATGGTGCGGAACCTGTCGATGATTCCGGTGCGCATGTCATTGGCGACGTACACCGCGGTCGACGAGGCACCGAAACCCGCACAGGTGAGGATGATGCCGGGGACGACGTAGTCGACGTATGCGCCGCTGGGATCGATGGCGCCGCCGAACACCCAGGTGAACATCAGCATGAGCATCACCGGAAGCAGCACGGCCATGAGCAGCGATTCGCCGTCGCGCAGCGAGTGCCGAAGACTCCGGCCGACGAACACGGCTTCGGCCTGGATGCCGCGCAAGCGCGGTCGGGCGGACGGAGGAGCGGATGCCGCGGCTGCGGCGAGTGCGGTGGTCATGCGTTCTCCTTCAAGGATCGTGCGTCGGATGAGGTGAGGGCGAGGAAGACGTCGTCGAGCGTCGGACGTCGCAGGGAGACGACGCCGGCGGCGCCCTGCTCGTCGAGCAGGTCGAGCGCTCTTCTCAGATCGCTGACGGTGCCGTCGGTCGCGACCTGCCTCAGCAGTTCGCCGTTCTCGTCATGGAGCTCGACGGTGTCACCTCCGACGCGTGCTTTCAGCTCGGCGGCTGTACCGAGTGCGGCGATGCGTCCGTCGTGCAGTACGGCGATGCGATCGGCCAGCTGGTCGGCCTCTTCGAGGTACTGCGTCGTGAGGAACACCGTGGTGCCCGCGTTCGCGAGCGTGCGGATCATGTCCCAGAGGTCTCGGCGGCTGCGGGTGTCGAGACCGGTGGTCGGCTCGTCGAGGAAGAGCACCTCCGGGGTCACGACGAAGCTCAGAGCCAGGTCGAGACGGCGTCGCATCCCGCCGGAGAAGGTGCGGACCAGGCGGGACGCGGCATCCGTCAGTCCGAACTGCGCGATGAGCTCGGCGGCGCGGCGGCGGGCCGCGGCGCGGCCGAGACCGGCCAGGCGGGCGAACATCACGACGTTCTCGGTCGCGTTGAGGGCGTCGTCCACCGCGGCGGACTGGCCGGTGAGGCTGATCCTTCGCTGCACCTGGACCGCCTCGGTCGCGACGTCGAAGCCGCTCACGGTGACGGTGCCGGCGCCGGCGTGCACGAGCGTGGTGAGGATGTTGATGATCGTGGTCTTTCCGGCGCCGTTCGGGCCGAGGAGGGCGAACACCTCTCCGGGTGCGACGGTGATGTCGAGCGAGTCGAGTACGAGCTGCTTCCCGAACCTCTTCTCCAGGCCGCGCACTTCGATGGCTGGTCTTGTCGTCATCAGTGATCCTTTCTGTGTAGGGGGCAAACTGTGTATGTCGCATACAACTGCGTATGACCATAACACACTGTTTATTCAATAAACAGAAGTAGGATGGCGACATGAGTGACGTCGAGCCACCGGAGCTGCCGCGAGGGATTGCACTCGCCTGGGGCGTGGCGGCGAATCCGCAGCGTGGCCCCAAGCGCGAGATGAGCGTCGAGAAGATCGTCGACGCGGCGGTGGAGTTGGCCGATGCCGAGGGCATCGGTGCCGTATCCATGGCGGCGGTGGCGTCCAGGCTCGGCTTCACGCCGATGTCGCTGTACCGGTACGTCACGGCGAAGGACGATCTGCTGCTGCTCATGCAGGAGCAGGCGACGGGCCTGCCCCCGGAGGAGTATCGCGCTCAGGACGGATGGCGGGCGAAGCTCCGCACCCTGTTCGAGGCGCAGGTGGTCGTCTATCTCAGCCATCCGTGGATGCTGTCGCTGCCGATCACCGGATCGCCGATCACGCCCAACAGCTCTGCGTGGATCGATGCCGGTCTCGACGCGCTGGGCGACACGCCGCTCACAGACGCCGAACGGCTCGCGGTCGCATTGTCGGTCACGGGGGAGGCCCGCTGGTACGGGATCGTGTCGGCCGGCTACACCGAGCAGTCGCGTACGAGCGGATTGTCTGCGGCGGAGGTCTCGGCGCAGGAGGCTGCGCTGTTCGACCGGGTGATCACGGCGGAGGAGTATCCTGCGCTTCGCCGGGCGATCGATGCGGGAGTCTTCACTGCCGAAGACGATCCGTTCCGCTTCGCCATGGAGCGCATCTTCGACGGCGTCGAGGCGTACATCGCCGGGTTGGATCGCGGCGGAGCGCACGCGCCGGATGCCGAATGGATCGGCGTCGAGTCCGCCGAGGTCGCCGGAGACAAGAAGCTCAGAGAAGCACGCAAGGAAGTCCGTACCGCGGAGAAGGCGCTCCGCGACGCGCGGAAGATCGAGCGGATCGTGCTGCGCGATGCCCATGATCGCGTCGCCAAGGCGCGACGGCGCGACTGAGTGGTGCCTGCGCGCACTGACGATGCACAGGAATCCCACAGGTCACATCGGCCACACGGGTTTACATGCGTCGCACGTTCGCCATAGAGTGTGCTTCAGCAGAAAGGGGTACAGGGGATGCCCGAAGTTCCAGACGTCCGGTTCCTTACGGTTGCCGAAGTCGCCGAGATCATGCGCGTGTCGAAGATGACCGTCTATCGCCTCGTGCACTCCGGCGAGCTGCCCGCGATCCGGTTCGGTCGCAGTTACCGCGTGCCGGAGTCGGCGGTGAGCGACGCTTTGCAGCGGCCCATCGCTGACGTCGGCTGACCCCGTCCGCCTCGGTGACCGGCAAGTGCCTGCTGGTTTGCTAGACTGACCCGAGGCATTTTTTCCGTGCCCGTACCCGGGCGTCCGACTTCGTGCGACGCCCAGCCACTGACGTAGTGAGGTTTCCGTGGGTTCTGTCATCAAGAAGCGCCGCAAGCGCATGGCGAAGAAGAAGCATCGTAAGCTGCTTCGCAAGACTCGCCACCAGCGCCGCAACAAGAAGTAAGCGGCCTAGACACGAGCGCCTGTCTTCGGACGGGCGCTTTGTGTCTGTGCCCTCGGCACCTCCGGATCAGGCCTCGAGTCCCAGGGAGAATCCATGAAGTCGATCACCATCGCCGAACTCGCCTCCCGCGAGAGCACGCCGCTCATCGACGTGCGCGAGAAGGACGAGTTCGCGGCCGGGCACGTGCCCGGTGCCGTGAACATCCCGATGTCCGAACTGGGCGGTCGACTGGATGAGCTTCCCTCCGGGGCGTTCGACGTCATCTGCCAGGCCGGTGGCCGCTCGGCACGAGTCGTGCAGGCGCTCGAAGCGCAGGGCCACGACGCCACGAACGTCGAGGGCGGCACCGGCGAGTGGATCGCAACCGGGCATCCGGTCGAGGTTCCGTCGGCGTGACGACGGTCACCGTCATCGGCAGGGCAGGGTGTCATCTCTGCCCGACGGCGCTCGAGATCGTGGAGACAGTCGTCGCCGAACTGCCGGATGAGATCGGCGACCGCATCGAGATCGTCGAGCGCTCGATCGAGGACGACCCCGCCCTGTATGAACTGTGGTGGGAGAAGATCCCCGTCGTGCTCATCGACGACGAACTGCACGCGCACTGGCGGGTCTCCGCTGATCGGCTGCGCCGGAAACTGGAGGAGATCTGATGCTCAGGCATGTCGTCACCTGGAAGCTCGCGAGCGAGGACGTCGTCGAACGCGCGGAGCAGGCCGCCGAGGTCGCTCGTCGCCTCAACGCGCTGGACGGCGTCGTGCCGCAGCTGCGCTCGATCTCGGCGGGCGCCAACTCGGTGTATCCCGACGCGAACTGGGACGTGACACTCATCGCTGATTTCGACTCGGTCGAGGCGCTGGAGCAGTATCAGGTGCATCCTGCCCATGAAGAGGTCGTCGCCTTCGTCCGATCCGTCGTCTCCTCCCGGGTCGCGGTCGATTTCGAGGTCTGACGGTTCGAGCTCGGGCGACGCGTCTGCGGAGTGAAACGCAAACGTAATCTCCCGAGCCCGTACTTGCGGACGCCCCCGTGTCAAGATGATGTGCATACCTGTTCGTGGGCGTGTTCGCCCCAGTCTCCCTGGAGCGGTCATGCCCCGTCGTCGTAATCTCACCCTCGGTATCGCGCTCGCCGCGACCGCCGCACTCGCTCTGTCAGGCTGCGCCACCGGTGGAGGCGACGCGGGCGGCGGCGAGACGCCTGCGGGTGACGACTACGGTCTCACCGAAGCCGGAACGCTGACGGTCTGCTCCGACATCCCTTACGCGCCTTTCGAGTTCGAGGGCGGCGACAACGGCACCGGTTACACCGGATTCGACATCGACCTGCTCGACGCGATCGCGAAGAACCTCGACCTCAAGCTGTCCGTTCAGGACGTCGGCTTCGACGCGCTGCAGTCGGGCACGACGCTCGCGGCAGGAACCTGCGACATCGGTGCCTCCGCGATGACCATCACGGAAGAGCGCGAGGCGAACCTCGACTTCTCTGACCCGTACTACGACTCGCTGCAGTCGCTCCTGGTGCGCACCGACTCCGGTATCGAGTCGATCGACGACCTCTCGGGACGCAACGTGGGCGTGCAGCAGGGCACCACCGGTGAGACCTATGCCTCGGAGAACGCCGAGGGAGCCGAGCTCGTGCAGTACCCCTCCGACGGCGAGCTGTGGCCCGCGATGCAGGCAGGGCAGATCGACGCGATCCTCCAGGACCAGCCGGTGAACCTCGAGCACGAGAAGGCCGACTCCGCGTACAAGATCGTCGAGGAGTACAACACCGACGAGCAGTACGGATTCGCCTTCGCCAAGGGCGAGAAGGAAGAACTGCGCGAGGCGATCAACGGTGCGCTGCAGGAGCTTCGCGACAGCGGCGACTACCAGACGATCTACGACAACTACTTCACCGCAGAGTAGTCGGCAGGGCGAGCAGGACAGGGGTCCTTGACGATGGCGTTGAGGCGCACGACCAAGAGCAAGCTCTACCGATACATCGTCTATGCGGTGCTGATCGCCGTCGTCGTCTGGCTGGCCGTCAGCACCGACTGGGCCCGGATCGCGACGCTGTACTTCAATCCGGAGATCGCGGCGAAGATGCTCCCGGGCATCATCACGACCGCGCTCGTGAACACGCTGTGGTTCACGGCGGTGGCCTTCGTCGGGGGCCTGCTGCTCGGTATCGTGCTGGCATTGCTCAAGCTGTCGAGCATTGGGCCGTTCCGGTGGATCGCCACGGCGTGGATCGAACTGTTCCGCGGGCTCCCCGCGATTCTCACGATCTTCGCCATCGCGTTCATCCTGCCGATCGGGTTGGGCGTGCCCGGAACCAAGCTCGGCGGTCCGGTGGTTCTCGGGCTGATCGGTCTCATCCTGGTCGCCTCCGCGTACATGGCCGAGACGATCCGTGCCGGAATCCAGGCCGTGCCGAAGGGGCAGACGGAAGCTGCCCGTTCACTGGGCATGTCTCCGATGAAGACGACTTTCTGGATCGTTGTGCCGCAGGGTTTCCGCATCATCATCCCGCCGCTGACGAACGAGTTCGTGCTGCTGCTGAAGGACACCTCGTTGCTGTTCGTGGCCGGCACCTTCATCTGGTCGAAGGAGCTCACCAACTTCGCCCGCGACGCGAGCACCCAGAATGCGAACGGAACTCCGCTGATCATGGCGGCGATCCTGTACCTGATCGTGACGATCCCGCTCACGCGCTTCAGCGCGTGGCTGGAACGACGGATGGCGAGGCAGCGATGACCACCGATCTGATCGATGTCCACGCTCCGGCGATCGACATCCAGGGGCTCGTCAAGAGCTTCGGCGACAACGAGGTGCTCAAGGGCATCGACCTGACCGTCGCGGCGGGTGAGGTCGTGTGCGTGATCGGGCCGTCGGGGTCAGGGAAATCGACCCTGTTGCGATCGGTGAACCTGCTCGAAGAGCCCACGGGCGGGAAGGTGCTGGTCGAGGGGATCGACATCACCGATCCCGACATCGACATCGATCGGGTGCGCACCCGCATCGGCATGGTGTTCCAGAGCTTCAACCTGTTCCCGCACCTCGACGTCATGGGCAATCTGATGATCGCGCAGCAGCGCGTGAAGAAGCGCTCGAAGGTCGAGGCGGAGCGGGTCGCGCGCGAGATGCTCGGCAGAGTGGGACTCAGCGAGAAGGCAGATGCCTACCCGGGGCACCTGTCGGGCGGTCAGCAACAGCGCGTCGCTATCGCGAGGGCGCTGTGCATGAACCCCGACATGATGCTCTTCGACGAGCCGACCTCCGCACTCGACCCCGAGCTGGTCGGCGAGGTGCTGCAGGTGATGCGCACGCTGGCCGACGAGGGCATGACGATGCTCGTCGTGACGCACGAGATGGGCTTCGCACGCGAGGTCGGGTCCCGCCTGATCTTCATGGACGGCGGAGTGATCGTCGAAGAGGGAGACCCGCGCGAGGTGCTCGCGAACCCGCAGCATCCGCGCACGCAGGACTTCCTCGCCCGCGTTCTCTAGCGGTTCCCGTCAGCTTGTCGCGCGCACCGCGACGGCGACCGGGTCGACCGCCAGGTGCACGCGGTCACCGAACGCCGGATGCTGGTGGGCATCGTGCTGCACGTGCACCAGTTCGCCGGCATCCGTCTTCACGAGCGTCCGGCGCATGCTGCCGAGGAACGTGCTCTCCTCCACGACACCGCTGACAGCGGCATCCGTCTCGCCGGCGAACCGAAGGTTCTCCGGCCGGAGGAGCACCTCGACCCGGCCCTGGGCCGGAGTGTTGGTGGGCAGCTCGCGACCCCAGACCGTCACGCGATCACCCGCGGCGACGCCGGAGACGACGCTGGAGAGTCCGACGAACGCGGCCACGTGCGCGGTCGCGGGTCGCAGGTAGAGCCCCTCAGGGGTGTCGATCTGGTCGATGCGGCCGGCATCCATCACGGCGATCCGATCCGACACTGCCAGCGCCTCCTCCTGGTCGTGGGTCACGAACACCGTCGTGATGCCGAGGCACAGCTGGATGCGGCGGATCTCGTCGCGCAGCTGCACGCGCACCTTGGCATCGAGCGCCGACAGCGGCTCGTCGAGCAGCAGCACGCGCGGCTCGGTGACCAGTGCGCGCGCGAGCGCGACGCGCTGCTGCTGACCGCCGGAGAGCTGGTGCGGATAGCGGTCGGCGAACCCCTCGAGCCCGACGAGCGCCAACGCGTCGAGTGCGCGCCGCGCCGCCGCAGCCTTGCCGACGCCACGTCGTCGCAGCCCGAACGCGGTGTTGTCCTCGACGCGCAGATGCGGGAACAGCGAGTACGACTGGAAGACCATGCCGATGTCGCGCTTGTTCGTGGGGATGCGAGAGACGTCCTGCCCGCCGAGCAGCACGGCGCCGGCGTCTGCGCTCTCCAGCCCGGCGAGCACGCGCAGCGCGGTGGTCTTGCCGCATCCGGAGGGCCCGAGCAGCGAGACGAACTCGCCGGGTGCGATGTCGAGATCGACACCGTGCAGCACCCGGTTCGCGCCGTAGCTCTTCTCGATGCCCTGGAACTGCACGCGCGTGCCCTCACCCGCCTCCGCGAGCAGCAGGTTGTCGGCGGTGGCGGGAAGAGCGGTCATGAGCGGGCCTTTCGGTCGCCGCGGGCGGCGCGGCCGATGATGAGCAGCAGGACGAAGCAGAACAGCAGTGCGAGCAGAGTGAAGATCGCCGGCGCGTAGGCGTCCTGCTTCCCCACGACGACCATCGCGGTCTGGAACACCTGGCGGTTGAGCAGCGACGCGATCGTGAATTCGCCGAGCACGACCGCGATGGAGATGAGGGACGCGGCGAGCAGCCCCTGACGGATGTTCGGAGCGAGCACCTTCACGACCACGACCGGCCAGCTCGCGCCGAGAGATCGTGCCGCCTCGGACAGCGTGCGAAGGTCGGCGGCGTCGATGGACGCCTGGATGGAGCGGAACGCGAACGGCAGCACGGTGATGCCGTAGGCGAAGGCCAGCGTCCAGGTGCCGGTTCCCAGTGTGCGCCCGATCTGCAGGTAGATCGGCGCGAGCCCGACGACGAGCACGATTGCAGGGATCGAGATCGGCAGCAGCACCGCGAACTCGAAGATCGGCTTCAGCTTCGGGAACCGCAGGTTCACCAGGATCATGGTCGGTGCGAGCAGAAGCAGCACGATCAGCACCGTGATGAGAGCGAGGACGAGCGAGTTGCCCAGGCCCGTCCAGATGGGCTTGATCGCCGCGGATGCCGCCGGATCGAACAGCGCGGCCCAGCGCTCGAACGACAGCCCGCCGTCGGCGCCGCGCAGCGTGTAGAGCAGCGTCGAGACGAGCGGGATCACGAAGAACGCGCCCACGAACACACCGATGATCCAGCGAGTCACTGGCGAAGGTCCGAGCCGGTTCATGACTGCCACATCGCTGCCCGGCGCTGCACCAGCGAGTACAGCGCCATCACGATGCCGACCACGACGATCATGCCCAGCGCCAGTGCGCCGGCGAGGTTCTCGCGGCCGAGCACGGTCTCGCTGGTGAGGGCCGCACGGATCTGCAGCGGAACGATCTGCGAGCCCTGGCTGGCGAGAGCCGCGGCGGTCGCGTACGACGAGAACGCGTTCGCGAACAGCAGCAGCAGGCTCGCGAGGAACGACGGCGCGAGCACGGGGATGCCGATGCGCAGCCAGAAGCTCGCGCGGGTGCCGCCGAGCGTGAGGTTGGCCTCTGTCCACTGCGGCTTGAGCGCCGCGAGGGCCGGCATGAACGTGATCACCATGAGCGGCACCTGGAAGTAGATGTACGGCATGATGAGGCCCGGCACCTCGTAGAGCCACATGCCGTCCTCGTAGATGTTCATCCCGAACACGTCCTGCAGCAGCAGCGTCATGACGCCCTGCGCACCGACCGTGGCGATGAACGCGAAGGCCAGCATCACGCCGCCGAACTGGGCGAGCACACCGGCGGCGGCATCCACGCTCGAGCGCACCGCCCCCTGCGGGTTCATGCCGAGCAGGGCGTAGCAGACCAGTGCGCCGGCGACCGCGCCGACGATGGCCGTCAGCAACGAGAGACCCGCCGAGTTCGCGAAGGTGTTCAGCACGACGGGGTCGGCAAGGGCCGTGACATTCGTCCAGGTGAACGCGCCGTCGTCGGTGAAGAAGCCGGAGCCGACGGCGAGGATCGTCGGGACGGCGAGGAAGAGCAGCACGTAGGCGGCGAAGGGGACCAGCCCCAGCCACGCCGCGGACGTACCGGATCGCCGGACCGTGCGAGCCGGTACGGCGATCGCGGGGGCGGATGACGCGGCATCCGCCCCCGCAGTCGCAGTGGTCACTGGACCGCCGCTGCCCACTTCTCGCCGAGCAGCGTGCCGGCGTTCGTCGACTGCTCCTCGGTCGGGACGACGGTCTCGGACGGGACCTCGGGTAGGGCCGCAGCGAGGTCGGCGTCGATCGTGCCGGCCTCGGTCATGGCCTCCATGCGGGCCGGACGTGCGCCGCCCTTGAGCCACAGGTTCTGCACGTCGTCGCTGTAGAGGAACTCCTGCCACAGGCGCGCCGCGGCGGGGTTCGGGGCATCCTTGTTGATGGCCTGGTTGTAGTAGCCGGCGTAGCCGACGCCGTCGAGCACCGCGACCTTCCAGTTCTCGTTCTCGGCACCGGCTGCGGCGTTCAGGTAGTCCCAGTCGAAGACGACGGGCGTCTCACCGCTGGTGATCGTGGCGGGGGTCACGTCGACCTTGAGGAAGTTGCCCGCCTTCTGCAGCTCGCCGAAGAAGTCGATCCCCGGCTGGAAGTCGTCGAGCGTGCCGTCTGACTGCACGGCCGCGAGGCCGACCGCGGCGAACGCGGCGCCTGCCTGGGTCGGGTCGCCGTTGATCGCCACAGCGCCCTTGTAGTCGGCGCCGAGCAGGTCGTCGAGCGAGCCGGGCTCGTCGAACTTCGAGGAGTCGTAGCCGATCGACATGTACCCGCCGTAGTCGCCGACGAACAGTCCGCTCGGCTCCTTGAGCGCGTCGGGGATCTCGTCCCAGGTCTGCACCTGGTACGGCGCGAACTGGTCTGTGCTGGAGAGCGCGACGGCGAGGCCGAGGTCGAAGACGTCGGGGGCCGTGTCGAGGCCCTCGTTGGTCTCCGCCGCCGTGATCTCCTCCGCGCTGGAGATGTCGGGCGACTGCTCGTTGATCGTGATCTCGGGGTACCGCTCGGCGAACAGGTCGAGGATCTCGCCGTAGTTCGCCCAGTCGCGGGGGAGGGCGATGACGTTCAGCTGGCCTTCGGCCTTCGCCGCGGCCTCGAGGTCTTCGAACGAGCCGAAGTCTTCAAGCGAGGCTGCGGTCGCGGCATCCGCTGCGCCACCGGCGTCACCGGCGCCGTCGCCGGTGGCGGTGTCCGCCGCGCATGAGGTGAGCGCGAGAGCCGCAGTCGCAGCGAGGGCGATGCCGGCGACGAGTCGCGTACGGCGGGGGATGGTTGCCATGAGGTCCTCTCGGTGCCCGGCCACGGGTAGGCCGGATTCGGGGTTGCGAGAGGAAACTATTGGGCGCGGGTGACGCACGAACGCGCCGCCGGTGAACGGAACGTGTCCGATCTGTGACCGGTGGACTCAGACCGCGTACTTGAAGCCGACGTGCGAGCCCGTGTACCCGAGGCGCTCGTAGAAGCGGTGCGCGTCGGTGCGGGCGGCATCCGAGGTGAGCTGCACCATCGCCGCGCCGAGGGCGGGGGCCGCGGCATCCGCCACCCAGCGCATCACCGCCGATCCGATCCCCGAGGAGCGCAGATCGCTGCGCACCCTGACGGCCTCGACGAGCAGTCGGCGTGCGCCGCGGCGCGCCATTCCAGGGATCGAGGTGAGCTGGAGGGTGCCGACGACGTCGCCCTCGAGCTCGACGACGAGAAGGTCGTTCGACGGATCTGCAAGCACCTCGACGAGTGCCGCCTCGTACGCCGGTCGATCCTCGGCGGATGCCACGTCGCCGCGCGCCGCGCTGATCGGGTCGTCTGCGAGCAGGGCGATCAGAGCATCCGCGTCGGCAGCAGTCGCCCTGCGCAGCACTGCGGCGCCGGTGCGGGAGTCGAAGGGGTGGGGCAGAGTCAGCGCGTCGAGCATGCTCTCATCCTCTCAGGCCACCGCCTCCGTGACGCTTGACAACGACTCGGCGCCACCGCCATGGTGAGAGCCATGGATTCGAATCTTCTGTCCGAGCAGATCTTCTCGACGAGCTCCGTCGTCCTCAGCATCATCTACTACGTCATCTATGCGATCACGATGTGGAAGGTGTTCGTCAAGGCGGGCTACCCCGGCATCCTCGCCCTGATCCCGATCGTGAACTGGGTGTTCCTCGTGAAGATCGCCGGCATGTCCGGCTGGTTCGCGCTGCTGTACCTGATCCCGATCGTGAACATCGTCTTCGCTATCGTCGTGGCCATCAGAGAAGGCCGGAACTTCGGCAAGGGCGGAGCCTTCTCGTTCTTCCTGCTCTGGTTGTTCCCGTTCATCGGGCACCTCATCATCGGCTTCGGCTCGGCGCAGTACAACAAGGTCACCTGACCCGTCGCGGAGACCCCGGAAACTGACGAGACCCCCTGCTGCAGACGTGCGTCTGCGGCAGGGGGTCTCGACGATAGGACGGGGTCTCGGCGAGCCGGAACGGGTCAGGCCTCGTCGTCCTCCGGGACGAAGTCGACACCGGCCTCGGCGCGCTGCGCGTCCGTGATCGGCGCGGGTGCGGCGGTCAGCGGGTCGAAGCCGTTACCGGTCTTCGGGAAGGCGATGACCTCGCGGATCGACTCGGTCTTGGTGAGGTGCTGCAGCACGCGATCCATGCCGAGCGCGATTCCGCCGTGCGGCGGGGCACCGAACTTGAACGCATCGAGCAGGAAGCCGAACTGCTCGTCGGCGACCTCATCGGTGATGCCCATGACCTCGAACACGCGCTTCTGCACGTCTTCGCGGTGGATGCGGATCGATCCGCCACCGAGCTCGGACCCGTTGCACACGATGTCGTACGCGTAGGCGAGCGCCGAAGCGGGGTCGGTGTCGAAGGTGTCGGCGAACTCGGGCTTCGGGCCGGTGAACGCGTGGTGCACGGCGGTCCAGCTGCCTGCGCCGACGGCGACGTCACCGGATGCCACGGCATCCGCCGCCGGCTCGAACATCGGCGCATCGACCACCCACGTGAACGCGAACACGTCGGGGTCGAGCAGGCCGAGCCGGCGTCCGATCTCGACGCGCGCGGCGCCGAGCAGCGCTCGGCTGTCCTTCGCGGATCCGGCGGCGAAGAACACGCAGTCGCCCGCCGCGGCACCGACGAGATCGGCGAGGCCGGCCTTCTCGGCATCCGACAGGTTCTTGGCGACGGGGCCGCCCAGCGAGCCGTCTTCGTTGAAGAGCACGTATGCGAGACCGCGGGCGCCGCGCTGCTTCGCCCAGTCCTGCCAGGCATCGAGCTGCTTGCGCGGCTGCGATGCGCCGCCGGGCATGAGTACGGCGCCGACGTAGTCGGACTGGAAGACGCGGAACGTCGTGTCCTTGAAGTACTCGGTCGCCTCGACGAGCTCGAGACCGAAGCGCAGGTCGGGCTTGTCAGAGCCGTACTTCGCCATCGCGTCGGCGTACGTGATGCGCGGCAGCGGCGTCTGCACCTCGACGCCGATGGTCGCCCACATCGCGGGGATGAGCTCCTCCATCAGGGCGATGACGTCTTCCTGGTCGACGAAGCTCATCTCGATGTCGAGCTGCGTGAACTCCGGCTGCCGGTCGGCGCGGAAGTCCTCGTCGCGGTAGCAGCGGGCCATCTGGTAGTACTTCTCGACGCCGCCGACCATGAGCAGCTGCTTGAACAGCTGCGGGCTCTGCGGCAGGGCGTACCAGCTGCCGGGGTGCAGGCGTGCGGGCACGACGAAGTCGCGGGCGCCCTCCGGAGTCGACTTCGTCAGGGTCGGGGTCTCGACCTCGAGGAAGTCACGGGCGTGCAGCACGTCGCGGATCGCCTTGTTCACGTCGGAGCGCAGGCGAAGAGCGGATGCCGATGACGGGCGCCGCAGATCGAGATAACGGTGCTTGAACCGCACGTCCTCGCCGATCGTGTCGGCGTCACCGAGCCCCGTGGATACCTGGAAGGGGAGGGGAGCGGACTCGTTGAGCACCTCGACCTCGGTCGCGATGACCTCGATCTCGCCCGTGGGCAGGTTCGGGTTCTCGTTGCCCGCAGGACGCGCTGACACCGTTCCCGTCACCTTCAGCACGAACTCGCTGCGCAGCGGGTGCGCCGTCTCCTCATCGCGGATCACGACCTGTGCGATGCCTGAGGAATCGCGCAGATCGATGAACGCGACGCCTCCGTGATCACGACGACGATCGACCCAACCCGAGAGGGTGACGGTCTGACCGATGTGCTCGGCTCGCAGGGAGCCGGTCGTGTGTGTGCGAAGCATCCCACCATTCTAGGCGGGTGCTCGCGGGCATCAGAGGCGGCCTCCCTAGACTGGGGCCATGCCCGCCGAACGTCTCCATCTGGTCCGCCACGGCGAAGTGCACAATCCTGGCCGCGTGCTCTACGGACGACTCCCGCATTACCGGCTCAGCGACGACGGGCGGCGGATGGCGAAGGACGCCGCGGAGTACATCGCCGGCCTCGACCGGCCGGTCACCTCGTTGCGCTGCTCTCCGCTGGAGCGCACCAGAGAGTCCGCCGAGCCGTTCACCGAGCTCTTCGGCCTTGACCCGGTGATCGACGAGCGCGTGATCGAACCCACCAACGTCTTCGAGGGCACACGCATGAGCCGCTCGCTGCGCGATCCCCGCAACTGGTGGCATCTGCGACGGCCGTCGCTGCCGAGCTGGGGCGAGCCGTACGTCTCGGTCGCGGCCCGAATGGAAGACGCACTGCACAGCGTCTGGCGCGACACCGTCGACGGGGACGCCGTGATCGTCTCCCACCAGGCGCCCATCTGGATCACGCACCTGCATTTCGCGGGACTGCCGCTGCGGCATGACCCGCGCACGCGGCGGTGCGCGCTTTCGAGCGTCACGTCGTTCGAGCGCGTCGGCGACGTCTGGCGCGAGGTGGCGTACGCCGAACCCGCATCGACGAGCGATGCCGTCGACGTCGGCGCCGTCTGACCTGGGGCCCCTACCAGGGTGGGAGACGACTCGATACTCCCGTGTGATGCGGCGGCCGAGGCCGCGCTCCTAATCTCCTGACACGGCCGGACGCACCGGCCGCCGGATCGCGCATCCAGACTCGCGCGTCCAGAGGAGAACTCATGACCATGGTCGCCGACTCGCAGCTCGGTCCCGTTCGTCAGACCTATGCGCGCAAGGGCGATTTCCCGCCGGTCGCACGTGCCTACACGCAGATCTCGCAGCGCGTGCGCGAGGCGGGGCTGCTGCGACGCACACCGTGGTTCTATCTTCTGCTGGGCGCGGCGCTGGCTGCGGTCTTCGCAGGGCTCGTCGCCGGCTTCATCCTGCTCGGCGACAGCGGATTCCAACTGCTGATCGCCGCCGCGCTGGGCGTCCTCGCGACTCAGGTCGCGTTCCTCGCCCACGAGGCAGCGCACCGCACGATCCTGGAGACGGGGCCGGCCAACGACAGACTCGCCCGCGTGCTCGCCGGGCTCGTCGGCCTGAGCTACTCCTGGTGGGATTCCAAGCACAGCCGTCATCACGCGAACCCGAACCGCGTCGAGCACGACCCGGACATCGAGGTCGACACGATCTCGTTCCTCGACGCGGATGCCGCACAGGCCAGAGGCCTTCGCCGCTGGATCACTCGTCGGCAGGGCTGGCTGTTCTTCCCGCTGCTGACGCTCGAAGGCATCAACCTCCACTTCCTCAGCCTGCGCCACCTCGTCTCCCGTGGCCAGGTGAAGAATCGCGTGCCGGAGCTGACCTTCCTCCTGATCAGGCACGCCGTAGTCCTCGGCGTCCTGTTCTGGATGCTGCCTGTCGGGCTCGCGTTCGCTTTCATCGGTGTGCAGCTGGCGGTGTTCGGCGTCTACATGGGCGCGTCGTTCGCACCCAATCACAAGGGGATGCCGGTGGTCGCACCCGAGGCGAGGCTCGACTTCTTCACCAAGCAGGTGCGCACCTCGAGGAACATCTCCGGCGGTCGGTGGGTGACGTGGCTCATGGGCGGGCTCAACCACCAGGTCGAGCACCACCTGTTCCCCTCGATGCCTCGTCCGCATCTCGCCGCGGCGCGCAAGATCGTCAGGGAGCACTGCGTGAGCAATGGCGTCCCCTACACCGAGACGACCCTGGTGCGTTCGTACGGGATCGTGATCGCGTACCTCAACCGGGTCGGACTCGCAGCGAGGGACCCGTTCGAATGCCCGGCGGTCGCACAGTACCGGCGGGCCTGAAGCCTGCGTCCTGAGTACCCCGGAAACCGTGAGGAAACGGCACCTCCGATGGACGCGAAATCACCCGCGGTCATCCTAATGTCGAGTCAAGAAGTCGAACACTATGAAAAGGACGTGGACGATGACCGGTACGGCATCACACGAGCATCCGACGGAATCGCTGAGGGTCCTCATCGCGACCGACACGTTTCCCCCGGACATCAACGGTGCGGCGAGGTTCGCCCGCGACCACGCCGTGCGCCTGGCCCGCCGTGGCCACGACGTCCATGTGATCGCGCCGTCGGCCACGTTCTCCGGGCATTCAGGGGTCACGATGATCGATGACCAGCTGATCCGGACGCATCGACTGCGCAGCGTGAAGTGGCCGGCGCACGAGTGGCTGCGGATCGCGCCGCCCTGGGAGGTGCGTCGGCGCGTCGGCCGCATCCTCGACGAGATCCGACCCGATGTCGTGCACGTCCAGTCGTTCATCGGCATCGGGCGCGGCGTGGCCTACGAAGCGCATGCGCGCGGGATCCCGATCGTGGCGACGAACCACGTGATGCCGGACAACCTCGCCTCCGTCGGTGGGCTGCCGTCGCGCATCGTGCCGGTCGTGACGAGGCGCGGCTGGAACCTTGCGGCCGCCGTGTACTCGCGTGCCGACATCGTCACAAGTCCCACCCCGATCGCCGCCGAGTACCTGGAACGCAGCATCGGACTCGCCTCTGTCACCCCGATCTCCTGCGGCGTCGACCTGCAGCGGTTCACCCCGAAGCAGGCGAAGCCGGTCCGGCCAGGGATCCTCTTCGTCGGGCGACTCGACCCCGAGAAGAACCTTCCGACGCTGCTGAGAGCGATCGCGTTGATCGACCAGGACGTCGATGCGCATCTCGACATCGTCGGCGGGGGCTCGGAGCGATCAGCGCTGGAACTGCTCGCCGCGCAGCTCGGGGTCGCGGATCGCGTGCGTTTCCACGGACGAGTGACGGATGAGGAGCTCGCGGAGCTGCACCATGAGGCGACGGTCTTCGTCATGCCGTCACCGGCTGAACTGCAGAGCATCGCGACTCTTGAGGCGCTGGCCTCGGGAACTCCCGTCGTGGTCGCCGATGCGATGGCCCTCCCGCACCTCGTCCACAACGGCGTCGAGGGATACCTCGTCGCGACGTATGACGCCCAGGATTTCGCCAGGCGGATCGTGAGCATCCTGACCCTGCCGGAGGACGAATACGAGGCGATGAGCGCGCACGCCGTGCGGCGCGCGGCCCAGCACGACGCGACCACGATCGTGCGTCGTTATGAGGATCTCTACCGGGGCGCGGGCACCCGCCGCTCGGCGCGCACAGATTACAGCTCCGCGCGCGCAGAGTACAGGGGCCGCATAGATTCCCGCGTCTAGACTGGGAGCGTGCCACTCGCCTCGACGATTCGACCGATTCGCAGCGGCCGCTCCTCACGCACCCGACGCTCCGCCCGGGTAGCAGGAGCCGCGCTCGCCGCGCTGTTCGCCGTCGCTCTGACGGCCTGTGCGCCGGACCCCGTCGCACAGCAGTACCTCTCAGGTGACGGCAAGGGCTACATCTCGGCCGACGGCGCGGTCGTGGAGATCGCGCCAGAGGACCGAGGAGAGCCGATCGTGTTCGGCGGCGTGACGGAAGACGGCGAGGAGTTCAGCAGCGAGGACGTCGCCGGCGACGTCACCGTCGTGAACTTCTGGTACGCGGGCTGCGCCCCGTGCCGGGCGGAGGCGAAGGATCTCGAATCCGTCTGGCAGGCGAACGAGGAAGAGGACGTCTCCTTCATCGGCATCAACATCTACGACCAGGCCGACACGGCCAAGGCCTTCGCCAAGACGTACGGTGTGACCTACCCGAGCGTCCTCGACGTCGACAGCGGCGAGGCCAAGCTCGCATTCGCCAGCGACGCTCCGCTGCAGGGGACGCCATCGACGCTCGTGCTGGACAAGCAGGGGCGCGTCGCCGCTCGCATCGTCGGCCAGCTCGACGGCCCGTCGATCCTCTCCACGCTCGTCAAGGACGCGCTCGCGGAGAGCGCGTGAACACACAGGAGCTGATCGGCTCAGGAGCGCTCTGGCTCGCGATCCCCATCGCGATGCTCGCGGGGCTCGTCTCCTTCCTCTCTCCGTGCGTGCTTCCGCTCGTGCCCGGCTACCTCGGATTCCTCGGGGGAGCAGTGGCGCCGCGTTCGTCGAACGGGTCGGCCGCGCAGACCGGTCGAGGACGCCTCGTGCTCGGCGTGCTGCTGTTCATCCTGGGCTTCGCCGTGGTGTTCGTCGCGTACACGGCCCTCAGCGGTACGGTCGGCGTCTTCCTGCTGCAGTGGGGCGACATCATCACCCGGGTCCTGGGCGTCGTGATCATCCTCATGGGGCTCGTGTTCCTCGGACTGTTCGGGTTCATGCAGCGCGAGTTCCGTTTCCAGGTCGATTCCAAGACCGGCATCATCGGTGCCCCGCTGCTCGGGATCGCGCTCGGCATCGGCTGGGCGCCGTGCATGGGGCCGACGCTGGCGGCCATCGTGGCGCTGTCGATCAACGTCGGAGACCCGGTCCGTGCCGGGTTCCTCGGTCTCGCGTACAGCCTCGGCCTCGGCATCCCGTTCCTGCTCGTCGCTCTCGGCTTCGGCTGGGCGACCAGGGCGGTCGGATTCCTGCGACGCCACATCCGGGTCGTGAACATCATCGGCGGCGTGATGCTGATCCTGCTCGGGGTGCTCATGGTCACCGGGATCTGGACAGGCATCATGTCGCGTCTCGGGGCGGTGATGGGCAGTGTCATCCTCCCGCTCTGATTCCCGTGCCGACCAGAAGGATGCCGTGACGTCTTCCGATCCGCTCCGTCCGTCCGATCACATCGACGGCGACGACTCCGCCATCACGCAGCCCCGTCTCGGGTTCGTGGGATGGCTGCGGTGGGGCTGGCGACAGCTGACCTCGATGCGCACAGCGATCATCCTGCTGCTCGTGCTGGCGATCGCGGCGATTCCCGGCTCGATCTTCCCTCAGCGCATGGCCGATCCGAACGGCGTCACGCAGTGGGAGAGCGACAACCCCGACCTGTTCCCCGTGCTCGACGCGATGAGCATGTTCGACGTGTACCTCTCGCCGTGGTTCTCGGCGATCTACCTGCTGCTGTTCATCTCGTTGGTGGGCTGCGTGATCCCACGCATCAAGCATCACCTCAAGGCGCTGCGCGCGCGTCCGCCGCGCACTCCCGCACGACTGGGCCGTCTCGAGGATCACCGTGAGGTGACAAGGGAAGCCGCGGATGCCGACGCCGAAGCCGAGCGATCGATAGACGTCGCCCAGAAGCAGCTCAAGGCGCTCGGGTACCGCGTCGAGCGCTATGACAAGGGTCGCACGTACTCGGTCTCGGCCGAGCGCGGGTACTGGCGCGAAACAGGGAACCTCGTCTTCCACCTCGCGCTCGTCGGCGTGCTGCTCGTGGTGGGCATCGGCGGGAGCTTCGCGTACACAGGGCAGCGCGTGGTCGTGGAGGGGCAGACCTTCGTCAACACGCTGCTCGACTACGAGTCGATGAACCGCGGTCGCTTCGTCAGCGACGACGCGTTGAGCCCGTACGCGATGACGCTGGACTCGTTCGACGTCACGTACCAGGAGTACGGATCCGCGGCATCCGGTCAGGCCGGGGACTTCTCGGCCAACGTCTCGGTGCGCGAGAACGGCGAGACGCGCCAGGATTCCGTGCGGGTGAACCATCCGCTCGGCGTCGCGGGCGACAAGATCTACCTGCTCGGCAACGGTTACGCTCCCACGATCACCGTGCGCAACTCCGACGGCGACGTCGTCTACAACAACTCGGTGCCGTTCCTGCCGCAGGACACCAACCTGACCTCGCTCGGCGTCATCAAGGTGACCGACGGCATGCCGGAGCAGCTCGGGATCGCGGCTTTCTTCTATCCGAGCGCAGCACGACTCGAGACGGGCGCGTTCGCGTCCGCGCACGGAGACCTCCTCGCCCCGCTGCTCACGCTGGACGTGTACGAGGGCGACCTCGGCATCGATGAGGGCACGCCGCGCTCCGTCTACGTGCTCGACACGGAAGAGCTCACGAAGCTCACGGGACGCACCACGGATGTCGACTCGATCGAGCTGGCGCCGGGGGAGACCGCTGATCTGCCGAACGGCCTCGGGACGATCACCTTCGAAGACGAATCACCTGCGGGCGCGACCGACTACACCGAGTCGGTGAAGCGGTTCGTTTCGCTTCAGATCCATCATGACGACTCGGCGGTGTGGGTGCTCGTGTTCGCGCTGCTCGCGCTCGCCGGGCTGATGCTCGCGCTGTTCGTTCCCCGCAGGCGCATGTGGGTCAAGGCGACGTCCTCCGACGGCGCGGTCGACCTCGAGTACGCCGGACTCGCCCGCGGCGAGGACCCGACCCTGGGCGCGGCCGTCGACGACCTCGCTGCCGGACACGCGCGGCTGCTCGATGCGCCCGGCCGCTCCCGCACCACCGAGAAGCCCCGAAAGTAGACTGGCACCATGCCCGACCTCGATTCCCTCTCGATCCTGTTCGTCTGGACGGCGATCGCGATCTACGCCGCGGCCTTCGTCGCGTACGCGTTCGATCTCGCACGTCGGTCGGAGGTCACCGCTGATGCGCGCCTCGCGCGCGAGACGGCATTGGTGGGTGCGGGGGGCGCCGATGCGTCCGGTGCGGCAGAGGTTGCGGCATCCGCCGAACCGGCCAAGCCGCGTTATGTGATGGCGCGCATCGGCACGACCCTGACGGGCCTGGCCTTCATGTTCCATCTGGCGGCCACGGTCCTGCGCGGCATCGCCGCCGAGCGCGTGCCGTGGGCGAACCTGTACGAGTTCGCGATGATCGGCACGCTGCTGGTCGTGCTCGTGTACCTGGTGGTGCTCACGCGCATCGATCTGCGCTTCCTCGGCACCTTCATCACCGGCCTCATCGTCGTGCTGATGGGCGCGGCAGCGGTGAGCTTCTACGTCGGCGTCGTGCCTCTGATGGATCCGCTCAAGAGCGTGTGGCTCGTGATCCATGTGTTCGTCGCCTCGCTCGGCACCGCTTTCTTCGCCCTGACGGCAGCGCTGTCGATCCTGCAGTTGATGCAGCACCGCCGCGAGCGGCGCATCGCCGAGGAGATCGAGAAGCCCGGGCCCCGATTCCTCGCGACGCTGCCGGGGTCGGAACGCCTGGAAGGGCTCGCGTTCCGCTTCGCGATCGTCGGCTTCATCCTCTGGACGTTCACGCTGATCGCCGGCTCGATCTGGGCGCAGGACGCGTGGGGCCGTTATTGGGGCTTCGACGTCAAGGAGACCTGGACCTTCATCATCTGGGTGCTCTACGCGGGATACATCCACGCCCGTGCGACGCGCGGCTGGCGCGGAAGCCGCTCGGCGTGGTTGTCGATCATCGGCTTCACCGCGGTGATCTTCAACTTCACGATCGTCAACGTGTTCTTCAAGGGATTGCACGCGTACTCCGGCCTGAGTTGAGCAGGGCTCACCCGAGCGGGAGCACCTCGTGGTGCTCGACACCGCCCGCGTACCAGACGAACTCCGCTTCGCTGACGACCTCGGTGGGGCGCTCGTCGTACTCGCGCGTCACCGAACGTGCGAGAGCGGACCATGCGTCCGCTTCGAGCGTCCTCGCGTAGACGACGGAGAGATGGAAGGTCCAGTCGTCGACGGGCCGCTCATCCAGGCGGCGGAAGTCGGTGCCGGCGAGAACAGCCGTGAGCGCCGCGTAGGCCGAGACGACGGATGCCGTGCGCGCGAGCCGCGCGATGACGATCTGCCACGGCGCGGGAAAGGTGTCGATCGCGTCGGTCGTGATCTCGATCGGATGCTGCGCAGCAGCCCATGCGCGGACGACGGCGCGTAGGTCCTCCAGGCGCTCCGGCTCGTAGAACCCGCGGAGCGTGACGTGCCCCGTGTGCGGGTGCGTGGTTCCGGCGGGGAGGGTCGGGAGCACAGCATCCTGAACCGCCCGGTAGTCGGCGGCGACCGCTGCGGTCGGGCGCAGGACCAGGTACTGCTGCCCTTCCAGAGACGCGAGCTGCTGAGGATCGTTCATGAACGGACGGCGCATCCACCGATGCTAGGGCCCCGCCTCCTTTCGACGCGCGAGGCGCGAAGCGCGGGTGTCAGGCCGGGGCGAGCACCGCCTTCGCGGAGGTCGTGCGGCGCACGGCGACGATCAGCGTCGTCGCGATGAGCGAGAGCACTCCCCAGACGACGAGGGCTGCAACCGCACTGCCGTTCGCCGCGATCAGACCGCTGAACGCCGGAGCCGTCGGCAGCGCCTGACCGATCGAGGCCAGCCAGCCGGGAACCGTAGAGATCAACCCCGTGGCGACGGCGACGACTCCGATCAGTGCGCTGACCCAGCGTCCGATTCCGCCGAACAGTGCGACGAGGGCCTGGTTCACTGCGGCGAACGCGATTCCCGCCATGACCGCGGTGCCTGCGAAGGCCCACCATGCCGCAGCGTCGTATGCCGCCACGAACTGCACGATGAGCGCGACGAGCACGCCCTGTCCTGCGCCGATCGCGGCTGCGGGGGCGAATGCGCGCAGCGTGAGCCCCGCCGACGAGCGTCGCGACGTCAGCGTGCGCGCGGTGTGCGCTCGCATGACGATGAACGATGCCAGGCCGCCGAACCACAGCACGACAGCCGCGAGCAGCGGAATCGCCGTCGGACCGAAGATCGTGTTCATCGACGAGTTCGACGACACGGGGTCGGCGATGACGGATGCGAGCGACGACGACTCCTGATCGTCGAAGGACGGGAGCGACTCGGATGCTGTCTTCAGCCCACCCGCGAGGTCACCGGTTCCGGTGGCGAGCTTGTCCACGCCCGACGCCAGTTCGGTTGCACCGTCACTGAGCTGCGTCGCACCGTCGCTCAGCGCCACGGCGCCTGTGCTCAGGGAGTTCGCGCCGGCCGTGGACTGGTCCGTGCCATCCGCAAGCTGATAGAGGCCGTCAGCGAGGGAGAGCGCGCCGTCGCCCGCGGTGCGCAGCTGGCCGGCGAGTGCGCTGGGGAGTGCGCTCACGCCCGTCGAGACGTTCCCCGCGTAGCCGTTCGCGTAGCCGGCTGCTTCGGCGGCGGAGCCGGCCGACCGGGCGTCAGCGCCGATCGCCGCGGCATCCGCGCCGATGCTCTGCGCGACACCGGCAAGCCGGCCGCAGAAGTCCGGCGTGGTCACGGCATCGCACTCGGCGACGAGGGCACCGAGCGCCTCGGCGTTCGTGCCGAGATCGGTCGCGTTGCCGCCGAGGGACTGCGCCGTAGCGAGCGTGCCATCCGCCGCCGTCTGCGCGTATCCGGCACCGACGGACGCGGCACCCGCCAGCTTGTTCAGATCGCTGTCCGGAGCCTCCAGCGCCGCCGCCCCTGACGTCAGCCCCGCGCCCAGCTCGCTCGCACCGTTCGCTGCGTCCCGCGTGCCGGACGAGATCGTGCCGAGACCGCCGGCGAGCTCTGACGCCCCCGTGCCCAGCTGCGACGCACCGTCGGCGAGCTGCGTCGCACCCTCGGGAAGCGCAGCCGCGCCGTCCGCGGCGCTGCGCGCGCCGGTCGCCAGTTCCTGCGCACCTGTCGCTGCTTCGCCGATCTGGTCGCCGATGGTCGTGAATCCGACCAGCACGTTCTCCATGGTCGCCTCGGACAGCATCGTTCCCATGGTGGATGTCGCGACGGACGCGATCTGCTGCGTGATGAGGTCATCGGCGACGAGTCCGTCGTCGGGGGTGGTGACCTTGATCGTCGCCTGCTCGGCGGTGCCGCCGCCGTCCGAGATCGCCTGACCCGAGGACGTGGCCGCGGCGGAGAACTCGGCGGGGATCGTGATGACCGCCTGGTAGCGGCCGTCGGCGAGCCCTTCTGCGGCATCGTCCTCGTTGGAGATGACCCAGGTGAGGTTCGAGTCGAGCTCGTCCGAGCCGTCGACGAGGCCCGACGCCAACTGGCGCCCGAGCGGCGTGTACTGGTCGTCGATCGTGACCGGCTCGTCGAGGTTCACGATGGCGGCGGTCATGGTGTCCAGCCGCTCGGTCGGGTTCTGCAGCGCCGCGACGAGGATGCCGCCGACAGCTGCCGGCAGCAGCAGGATGCCGAGAATCGTCAACCAGGTGATGGGCTTGCGCGAACGGGCGCGCTCGATCGAGAGGGTCATGCGTTCACCTCGGTGGAGTCAGATGTGTGTCGGGACCCCCGCGTATCGTCGACGCCCCCGCTGGGATACGCGTCGGAGAGGGGGCGTCGATCGCCAGAGGGGGCGTCGACGGAAGGGTGGAGATCGACGACGGACGCGTCCAGCCATGCGGCCTCGGCGAGGATCGTGCGGGCGAGTGCGGCGTCGGATGCCGTCGCGAACACGGCGAGCCGGCTCGAGGTGCCGGCATCCGCCCTCGCCGCCGCCGCAGCCGCGGCATCCTGCAGCATCGCGGTCGCCTGATCGCGCTGGCCGCCGGTGAAACGGTCGATGCCGTCGATGACGACGAGAGTGGGCGCTCCGCGAAGTGCCTCGCGGAGGTCGATCAGCGCGGCATCCGCGTCATCGACCAGCACGCAGCCGACGTGATTGCGCACCCACGCCGCCCGGCCGGGAAGCAGATGCCCTGCGACGCGCAGCCTTCCCGCGTCCGGTGCGAGCCTGCCGGCGATCGCCAGCGCGAGCGCACGGCGCACACGGCTGTCGCGACCGGTGGCGATGAGGGCCTCGCCGGCGGCGACACGCAGCGTGACGTCTTCCAGGATCGGCGCATCCGCGCTCAGCACGAGGTCGTCCGCCGCGACGATCGAGTCATCGCCAGGCCAGGCGAGAAGGTGCCGTTCGCGTTCGACCGCCTCGCCTTCGATGTCGACGCTGGGCAGGATCCTCTCCAGCCAGGCGGGGATCTGCCATGCGCGCTCGCCGAGGATCGCCATGAGTGCGGGGATCAGCGTCATGCGCACCAGGAACGCATCGATCGCGATGCCGGCCGCGAGCCCCAGTGCGATCGGCTTGAGCGATGAATCGCCCTCCGGCACGAACGCCACGAACACCGCGAACATGATGAGTCCGGCAGCGGTGACGACCTTCGCCGAACCGCTGAATCCGCTGCGCACGGCGCGCAGTGCGGCCGTGCGTCGATCGGCGCGGGACGGCGACTTCGAGTCAGGGTCGTGCACGTAGTCCTCGCGCATGCGCGACACCAGGAACACCTGGTAGTCCATCGCGAGCCCGAACAGCACGCCCATGAGGATGATCGGCATGAAGCTGATGATCGGGCCGACCTTCGCGACATGCAGCGCGTCGGCGAACCAGCCCCACTCGAACACCGCCCCGACGACCCCGAACGCCGCGACGATCGACAACAGGTAGCCGAGGGCAGCGGTGATCGGCACCCAGAGCGAGCGGAACACGATCGTCAGCAGGATGAGCGACAGGCCGATCACGAAGACGCCGAAGGGCAGCAGGGCGTTTCCGAGCTGGTCGGAGATGTCGATCGCGACAGCGGTGAAACCGGTCACCTTCACGTCGATGCCGAACTCGTCGAGCCACTCGTCGTGATGCGAGCGCAGTTCTCGGACCAGATCGCTGGTCGCGGGGTCGTCCGGCGCGGTCTCGGGGATCACCTGCACGATCCCGGTGTCGGCGGTCTCGTTCGGAGTGGCGAGCGCGACCTCCTTCACACCGTCGATCTCGGCGACGGCATCCCCGAGGTCTTCCATGAGCGTGAGCGGATCGGTGGAGGTGACGATGGTGCCCGTCAGCACGAGAGGGCCGTTGAAGCCAGGGCCGAACTCGTCCCCGACGAGATCGTAGCTCTGCCGAGCCTCGTCATCGGCGGCGAGCACGCCGGCGTTTGGCAGTGCGAGATTGAGGCTCAGCGCGGGAACGGCCACGATGCCGAGGCCGATCACGACCGCGAGCGAGGTGAGGATCGGATGCTTCGTCACGCCGCCGACCCAGCGCTCGCTGAATCCTCGGCGGGGCTTCGCTTCCTTGCCCTTCTTGGGGGCCTTGACCTTCTTCGGGCGGCCCACGATGCGCCCCTTCAGGAAGCCGAGCACAGCGGGCGTCAGCGTCACGGCGATCGCCACGGCGACGGCGACCGCGACGGATGCGGCGATGCCCATGGTCGTCAGGAACGGGATGCCGGCGAAGCCGAGTCCGATCAGGGCGATCAGCACCGTGATGCCGGCGAACACGACGGCGGAGCCCGCGGTGCCTACGGCGCGTGCGGCCGATTCCTCCGGGTCGACGCCGTCGCGCACCTGGTCCTGATGCCTGGCCATGATGAACAGCGCATAGTCGATGCCGACCGCGAGCCCGAGCATCAGTGCGAGCAGCGGCGTGGTCGAAGACACCGACGCGAATGCCGTGGCGGCGAAGATGCCGGCCATCGAGATGCCGACGCCGAGCATGGCGGTGAGCAGCGGGAGCCCGGCGACGACGAACGACCGGAACGTGACGATGAGCACGAGCAGGGCGATGATCACGCCGACGGCCTCGGTGAGCGTGACGCCGGGGATGGAGATGGCGAACAGATCGCCGCCGAGCTTCGTCTGCGAACCGTCGGGCAGCTCGCCCGCGAGCGCGTCGACCGACGAGGTCAGAGAATCCTTGGTCTCGGCCGAGACATCGGTGGCCTGACCGTCGAACTGCAGCTGGACGATCGCCGCGGTCTCGTCCTCGTTGATCATCCCTTCGATCATCTCGTCGTAGGGAGAGGTCACGGCGAGGACGCCGTCGAGGTCGCTCAACTCGTCGACAGCAGCCGCGATCGGCTCGCGATACTCGTCATCCGTGATCGAATCGCCGTCCGCGGCGACCACGATGAACTGCGCATTCGTGCCGCTGACCTGGGGGAACGAGCGCGAGAGCTGCTCGAGGCCGTCCTGCGACTCGGTGCCGGGGATGCTGAAGGAGTTGTCGGTGCCCTGATTGAGCACGAGCGCACCGCCGCCGGCGACGCCGAGGATGATGAGCCAGGCGACGAGCACGCGCCACGGATGACGGAACGACCAGCGTCCGAGTGACGACAGGAGAGTGGACACAGATTCCTCCGGGACGGCGGACGGGAGAATGGATACAGTGATGTATCCGATACACATGTGTATCCTACGGTGAGTCGGACGTGCGAAACTGTGCGCAGGATGTGAAAGTGAGACCATGACGATCCCCGTGACGAAGCGGCGTGAGAACACGCGAGCGCGATTGATGGATGCTGCCGCGCAGGTGTTCGCCGAGGTCGGGCTCGAGGGCGCCAGCGTCGAGGCGATCTGCGAACGCGCCGGGTTCACGCGCGGCGCCTTCTACTCGAACTTCGACTCCAAGGACGAGCTGTTCCTCGAGCTCGCCTCGACCGTCGCGGAGCAGCGTCTGGCCTCGGTGCGCGGGCGCATCGAGGAGTTCGTCGCCGCCGGGGTGCTCAACGGCGACGCCGACCCCATCGAACTGGTGCAGAAGGTCATGGACTCCGGCCTGGACGACCGTCTGAGCGTGCTCATGATGAGTGAGATCCGCATCCGTGCGCTGCGTGACGAGGTCTTCGGGAAGGCCTACCTCGCGCAGGATCGGGCGATGACCGCGAGCATCGAGGAGATCATCCAGGGCATCGTCGACTCGGGCCTGTTCGCACTGCGGATCGATGTGCCCACTGCGGCGCAGATGCTCATGGTCCAGTGGGAGGGATGCATGGCGCGCGCAGCGGTGTCCGGATGGGACGGCGAGAAGCTGCACCGCGCCGGTGCCGAGGCGCTCGGCCAGCTGGTCGACCTGCTCATCGCGCCCGCCGCGGACTGAGTCGGCGCTAGTCCCGCGCGAGCAGCGCGTGGCAGCGTTCGAGGCGCTCGAGCCACCAGTCGCGGCGCTCGGCGGATGCTGCCAGCCGGTCGAGCCGCGATGCATCGGGCGTGACGCGTCCGACGGGGATCGCGCCGTCGGACGGTGAGAGGTCGGCGACGTCCTCGACGAACAGCGCGCCGGTTCCCAGGCCGCAGTCGTAGTCGAGGTGGGGGAGCGCGGCCGCGAGCGCGGCGCCCTGCGACAGCCCCACGGCGGTGTCGAGCGCGCTGGAGATCACGGCCGGAAGCCCCGCAGCGACGACGATCTGCAGCGCACGGGTCAGGCCGCCGAGCGGCTGCGCCTTGATCACGATGAGGTCGGCTGCGCCTGCACGCGCGACGGCGAGCGGATCGTCAGCTTTGCGGATGCTCTCGTCGGCGGCGATCGGGATGCCCATGTACTTCACGCGAGTGCGCAGCTCGGCGAGCTCGTCGACCGTGGCGCACGGCTGCTCGGCGTACTCGAGGTCGAACTCGGCGAGGGCGTGGATCGCGTGCTCGGCCTCGTCGACGTTCCATGCGCCGTTCGCGTCGATGCGCACGCGCCCCTCCGGCCCCAGCGCGTCGCGCACCGCACGCACTCTGGCGACGTCGTCGTTCAGCGACTGTCCGGGTTCGGCGACCTTGACCTTCGCCGTCCGGCATCCGGAGAATCGTGCCAGCACGGCGGCGACGTCGGCGGCGGCGACGGCGGGCACCGTGGCGTTCACGCCGATCGACTGCCGCAGCGGTGCGGGCTGGGTGTTCCAGGCGTAGTCGATCGCCGAGGCGAGCCAGACGGATGCCTCGGCATCCGCGTATTCGATGAACGGCGAGAACTCGGCCCAGCCCTGCGGGCCCTCGAAGAGCAGAGCTTCACGAGTGGTCACGCCGCGGAAGCGCGTCGTCATGGGGAGGGCGACCACGCGGGCCGTGTCGAGCAGCTCTGCGAGCGACGGGTTCATGTCCCCATCATGCCCTTGTGGGCCTCATCGGGTCGGGCGCCGTGCCGAGTAGGTCTCGCGCTGCGCACACCCGTCAGCGCAGGAGACAGCTGTCAGTCCGGAATGGCTGTTTTCGTCCGACATCTGTGATCTGCGCTGACAAGTGTGATCCCGGGGCCGTCCCGTGCCGACGGTGCGGGCGAGCTCTCAGGCGAGCCGCTTCTGCAGTTCGCCCATGAGCTCGGACGGGGTGAAGCCCAGACGGCGGTTGATCGCCAGCATGTGCTCGTTGACGCCGGCGTTGTACGTGTAGACCGCCCGCACGTCCGAAGCGTGCTCCTGCAGCATCCGCAGGTTCGCGAGCTTCACAGCCATGCCGAGACGGTTGCCCCGGGCCTCGCGCCGCACGAGCGTGCCCCACTGGTACGCGTTCCCGTCATCGCCCGAAACAACCAACTGCGTGTACGCGACGACGCTGCCGCTGCCGTCGCATGCGACTGTTCCGAAGCTGCGTCTGTTCTGCCGCGCGATCAGCGCCTCGCTCCTGCGGATCTCCTCGATGTCGGCCGTGGCCTGCTCGAGGTCGAGATCGCCGACCGGGGCCTCCGTCTCGACGGCGGCCTCCAACTCCGCCCATCCGCCCACGACGGCCTGGGGAACGCTGCCGATCCACGACCGCAGGGAGAATCCCGCAGACCGGGCGGATGCTTCGGCGCTGAGCGCATCGAGATGAGAGGGCAGGATCGGCAGCTGCAGGCGGCTCTGCACGTCGCCGAGCGCCAGTGCGTAGCCGTGGCGTCGCGCGAACTCCCGTCCGGGAACGCCGGAGCCGTCGTCGCCGGCACTGCACGGCCACGACGCGTTCGACTTCATCACGGTACGCCCCGCGTCCTGCGCCTCGGCCTCGAGCGCGACGAGCACGGCCGTGCCGATGCCCTGGCGGCGCAGTTGCGGTGCGACATGCACGCCGAGCGTCGCCACTCGGGTGTTGTCGCGCAGCGGCAGCGCGAGGCGTCCGCCCGCGACGATGTCGCCGCCGATGCGGGCGAGGTAGGCGCGGCGGTCGATCGACTCGGAGTCCTGCTGCAGCTCGTGCCTGGACTCGTCTCGCGTCCACACCGCTGTGCCGGCGCCGCGGTCAGCGCGTTCGGCGGCGGCGTAGATGTCCCACCACAGGTCCACCGCCGCTGCGTCGAACGGGTCGATCCGGATGAGTTCGAGCATGCTGCAACCGTAACCCGACCGAAGTTCCAACAATGGCTCGTTGACAATAGTGTGTGACACACAGTAATGTGATCGTCATGAACGAGACGCTTGACACGCACCTGCAGGAACTGCGGCGCGGCACCGTGGTGCTGGCATGTCTGCAGCTGCTGCGCACCCCGGGTTACGGCTACGGCCTGCTCGAGGAGCTCGAGCGCCGCGGCTTCGCCGCCGACGCCAACACGCTGTACCCACTGCTTCGCCGGCTGGAGAAGCAGGAGTACCTCACCAGCGAGTGGAACACCGAAGAGGCACGGCCTCGCAAGTTCTACCGCACCTCGGAAGCCGGCATCCGGCTCGCCGACACCCTCACTCAGGACTGGCTCGCCCTCACCGCAGCGATCGCCACACTCACCGACCAGGAGAACTGACATGACTGCGACAACACTCACCGAGCGGTACATCGCCGCGACCGTCAAGAGCATCGCGCCCACGGCCCAGGACGACGTCCGCGCCGAGCTCGCGGCGTCCATCGACGACGCGATCGAGGCTCGACTCGACCAGGGCGAGCCCAGGGAATCAGCCGAGCGCTCCGTGCTGACCGAGCTCGGTGACCCCGGCATCCTCGCCGCGAGCTACGCCGACCGTCCGCTGCACCTGATCGGCCCGCGCTACTACCTCACCTGGTGGCGGCTGCTCAAGCTGCTGCTTTGGATCGTCCCGCCGTTCGCGGCCTTCGGCGTGGCACTGGCTCAAGTGCTCACCGGTGCGACGATCGGAGAGGTGATCGGACAGGTCGTCGCCGTCACGATCAGCGTCGTCGTGCACCTCGTCTTCTGGACCACCCTCGTGTTCTTCGTACTGGAACGCACCGGTGCGGACACCGGCGTGCGGTGGGACGTCGACCAGCTGCCGGAACCGACGGTCAACGGCGTCGGGCGCGCCGACCTCATCGCCTCACTCGGATTCCTCGTGATCGGCGTCGGTGCGATCTTCTGGGACCGCTTCCTCGGGTTCTTCCCGACCGGAGGCGACCCCATCCCGGTGCTGAACCCCGGCCTGTGGCCGTGGGGCATCACGATCCTGTTCGCGCTCATCGTCGCCGAGGTGCTGCTGGCCGTCGCGATCTATGCGCACGGACGCTGGAACACGCTGTTCGCGTGGATCAACACCGCGCTCGCCGTGGCGTTCGCGGTCTGGTCGCTGACGCTGCTGGTGCGGGGCGAGCTGGTCAACCCCGCATTCCTCGACTTCGTGGTCACCGCCGGTGGTGAAGGGTTCGCGCAAGGCGACGCCGGAGCGGCGGAGCAGGGCGGCGTGTTCCGCATCCTCGCGGTCCTCACCGGGTTCTGCCTGGTCGCGTTCCCCGTGTGGGACATCGTCGACGGGTGGCTCAAGGCTCACCGCGCTCGCCGCCAGGCATAGGCTGGGGCCATGGTCTCCGAGCTCTTCGATCCCGCCGAATGGGTGCTCGCGCCCGGTGCTGAGGACTACACCGACATCACCGCGCATGTCACGCACGACGGCGGGGTCGCCCGCATCGCCTTCGATCGTCCTGAGGTGCGCAACGCCTTCCGTCCGCACACCGTGGACGAGCTGTATCGGGCGCTCGACATCGCCAGGCAGGATCCGAGGATCGGCGCCGTGCTGCTCACCGGCAACGGGCCGAGCGCGAAGGACGGCGGGTGGGCGTTCTGCTCCGGCGGCGACCAGCGCATCCGCGGGCGGGACGGCTACAAGTACTCGGACGACGAGAAGACCGTCGCCGATCCTGCGCGAGCCGGGCGCCTGCACATCCTCGAGGTGCAGCGCCTGATCCGCTTCATGCCCAAGGTGGTCATCGCCGTCGTCCCGGGCTGGGCTGCAGGGGGCGGGCACTCGCTGCACGTGGTGTGCGATCTCACGGTGGCGAGTGCGGAGCACGGGAGGTTCAAGCAGACGGATGCCGACGTCGGCAGCTTCGATGCTGGTTACGGCTCGGCGTACATGGCGCGCCAGACCGGTCAGAAGTTCGCCCGCGAGGTGTTCTTCCTCGCCGAGGAGTACTCCGCGCAGCGTGCATACGAGATGGGCGCGGTGAACCGGGTCGTGCCCCATGCGGAGCTCGAGCGCGAGGCGCTGACGATGGCCCGCACGGTGCTGACGAAGTCGCCGACCGCCATTCGGATGCTGAAGTTCGCGTTCAACGCCGTCGATGACGGTCTGGTGGGGCAGCAGGTGTTCGCAGGCGAGGCCACGCGTCTCGCCTACGGTACCGATGAGGCCGTCGAGGGCCGCGACTCCTTCCTCGAGAAGCGCGACCCCGACTGGACGTCGTTCCCCTGGCACTTCTGACGTGGAGGCGCACCGATGACACACCTCATCGCCACGCAGGCCGAGGATGCGGCCCGACTGCAGCAGGACCTCGCCCGTGCACTCGACGGCGGCCCCGCACTGGCGCTGGGGATGCTGGCCCTCGGGTCGTCGGATGATGAGCCGGAGGTGGTCGAAGACGGCACGGCGGTGGTGATCGGCACGTCCGGATCGAGCGGCATCCCGAAGCGGGTCGTGCTCAGCGCCGAGGCGCTGCGGGCCGGTGCGGAGGCCACTGCGGGCCGGATCGGCTCTGGGAGCTGGATGCTGGCGCTCCCGGCCGGGTATGTGGCGGGGCTGCAGGTGCTGGCGCGCTCGATCCTCGCAGGCACCACTCCGGTCGTGCTCGACGGGGCCTTCTCGCCCCGCAGCTTCATGGACGCGACGCAGCGGATGGTGCGCGGCGGCGAGCCGCTGTTCACGTCGCTCGTCCCCGCACAGGTCGCGACCCTGCTGGACGCGTCGATCGAGGACACCGGGGTGCTCGCGGCGCTCCGTGCGTACTCGGCGATCCTCGTCGGCGGCCAGGCGCTGCCCGTTCCGGTGCGCGAGCGCGCCGCGGAACTCGGCGTACGGCTGGTGCGCACCTACGGCTCGACGGAGACGAGCGGCGGATGCGTGTACGACGGTGCGCCGCTCGAGACGGTGGCGGTCAAGGTCGTCGACGGCGAGCTGCGCATCGCCGGACCCATGCTCGCGGACGGCTACCTCGGGGATCCGGTGCTCACCGAGACCACGTTCGTGCGCGACGAGCACGGCATCCGCTGGTATCGCACGGGTGATCTCGGCGTCGTGGAGGACGGCATCGTGCGTGTGCACGGGCGCGCCGACAACGTGATCGTGTCGGGAGGCGTCAACATCTCCCTCGACAGGATCGAGCGCATCGTGCGCAGCATCCCAGGGCTCACCGGCGCGGTCGTCGTCGGCGTCGACGATGACCGGTGGGGCGAGGCATCCGTGATCGTCGCCGAGCGGGGCGAGGCGCTCAGGCGCAGCGAGTCCGAGCAGCTCGCGCATGCGCGCGGCGTCGTCGCGGAACAGCTGGGCAAGCCCGCCCGCCCGGCACGCATGATCATCGTCGACGAGATCGCGACGCTGAGTTCGGGCAAACCCGACCGCGAGGCGATCCGTCGTCTGGCCGCCGAGCTGCGCTGAGGATCCACGAGAGGAAGAGCATGGCCGTCTACACCCACGGGCATCACGAGTCGGTGCTGCGTTCGCACAGCAATCGCACCATCGCGAACTCGGCGGAGTACCTGCGTCCGCATCTGCTGCCCGATACGAGGCTCCTCGACGTCGGCGCAGGGCCGGGCACCATCACGGTGGATTTCGCACAGCATGTCGGCCATGTCACGGCGACCGAGATCGGCGAGGCCGAGCTCGCGCTGTCGCAGCGGCTGGCGGCAGGGCAGGGCGTCTCGAACGTCGACTTCGCGGTCGAGGATGCGCACGCGCTGAGCTTCGCCGACGACACCTTCGACATCGTGCACACCCATCAGGTTCTGCAGCACGTCGCCGATCCGGTGCAGGCGCTGCGCGAGATGCGTCGCGTCACGAAGCCGGGCGGGCTGGTCGCCGCGCGCGACGCCGACTATGCCGGGTTCATCTGGTTCCCGCTGGCACCCGAGCTCGACGAGTGGCTCGACCTGTACCGCCGAGCCGCGCTGGCGAACGGCGGGGAGCCGGATGCCGGGCGCCGTCTGCTCTCGTGGGCACGGGCCGCGGGGTTCGAAGACGTCACGGCGAGCGCATCCACCTGGTGCTACGCGACTGCCGAGGAGCGCGCATGGTGGGGCGGCATGTGGGCCGACCGCATCGTCGAGTCCGCACTCGCACGTCAGCTCGTGAACGACGGCTTCGCGACGACTGCCGACCTGCGGCGCATCAGCGCGGCGTGGCGCACGTGGGCGGATGCCGCCGACGGGTGGTATCTCGTGCCGCACGGCGAGGTCCTCTGCCGCGCCTGAGCGGGATCCGAGTTTCACGCGGCGGAGGATGTTGCGGACGTCGGAGGTTCTCGGCCGATTCCTCCGACCGGTGTCGCACCCTCCGCCGTGCGTGACGCCGGTCCACGGTCGAGCCCGGGATACATCGCTGGGCGGATGCCGCGGCTGCGGTGCCTCGCGTACCGTGAGATGGTGATCCGTCCGCTGTCTCGCACCTCGCTCGTCCTCGACATCGTCGGGGCGTTCGTGATGTTCGCGTTGCTCACGCCGACGTCGTTGGTGTTCTACGCGCCGGGAAACCTCAGCACCACGGTTCCGGAGGCCGTCGGCATCGCCGGGCTCGTCATCGCCGCGGTGCTGCAGTGCGGCGCGGTGGCGATCGGGCGACTCGCACCGGGGATCGCGCTGGCGGTCGCCTGGGTCGGCGCGGTCGTGCAGATGGCGGTCGGTCTCGGGCCGCTCCCGATCAACGTCGCGATTCTCGGAGTGCTGTACGCGACGGCCGCATGGGGCACGACACGGGTGTTCTGGGCCGGACTGGTCTCCTCGTTCGTCGGCGGCGTCATCGCCGCGGCCTACATCGCCCTCAGCAACGAGCAGTTCTTCGCCGCGGGACTCTCCAGCACCGTCGCCACCTTCGTGATGATCGCGTTCATGAGCATCCTCGCGCTCGGTTCGCCGTGGCTGGGCGGATTCGGGTGGCGCATGGTGCTGCGCTGGCGGGTCAGCCGCGAAGCGCAGACACGCGCCGAGGTGGCAGCTGCCGAGGAGCAGGAGCGCGTGCGCATCGCCCGCGACATGCATGACGTCGTCGCGCACTCTCTGGCGGTGATCGTGGCGCAGTCCGACGGGGCGCGCTATGCGGCGGTAGCGGACCCGCAGATCGCGACCGAGGCGCTGGGTACGATCTCGCAGACCGCGCGCTCGGCGCTGTCGGACGTGCGGATGCTGCTCACCCAGTTGCGGCACCGCCAGGGCGATGGCCCGCAGCCCACGATCGCCGACCTCGAGCAGCTTTTCGCGCAGGTGCGGCAGGCGGGCGTCGAACCGCGTGTGACCGTCGATCCCATGCCGCCGGGCGAGCCGCCAGGTGCGATCCAGCTCGCGGTCTACCGCATCCTGCAGGAGGCGCTGACCAACACGATCCGGCACGGTGCCGGAGGCGCCGTCGACATCCATCTGGCGTGGCTGCCGGATCGCGTCGAGATCGACGTGCGCAACGCGGTCGACTCGGTCGCGGCCGTCGGAGCTGTGAGCGGGCACGGCCTGGTGGGCATGCGCGAGCGCGCGCAGCTCGTCGGCGGCAGACTCACGGCCGAGCGTGCGGGCGGGGAGTTCGTGGTTCATGGGACACTGCCCATCGGAGAATCGCCGCACGCATCGGAGGAGCACGCATGATCCGCGTCCTGCTGGTCGACGATCAGGCGCTCTTCCGCGCCGGCATCCGGATGCTGGTCTCCTCCCAGCCCGACATGGAGGTCGTCGCCGAGGCCGGGGACGGGCAGGAGGCGCTCGCCGCAGTCGCACGGGTGAGCCCGGACGTGGTGCTCATGGACATCAGGATGCCGGTGATGGACGGGCTGACTGCCACGGCTGAGATACTGAAGTCGCCGGATGCGCCGAAGGTCGTGATGCTGACGACCTTCGACCTGGATGAGGCGGCGGCCCGTGCCATCAGGCAGGGCGCGAGCGGGTTCCTGCTGAAGGATGCCGAACCGGAGTTCCTGCTCGCCGCGATCCGCACCGTGCACTCCGGGTCCAACGTGATCGCGGCATCCGCCACTCGTGAGCTCTTCGCGCACTTCACCGAGGCCGCGAAGCCGGTGCCCGCCGCCTACGCGTCGCTGACCGATCGGGAGCGGGAGATCTTCGCGCTCGCCGCACGTGGTCTGTCGAACTCCGAGATCGCCGGGCGGGAGTTCCTCAGCGAGGCGACGGTGAAGACGCACATCAGTCGCATCCTCACCAAGCTCGCGTTGCGCGATCGGGTGCAGCTCGTGGTCTTCGCCTTCGAGCACGGACTGAACTGACCCCGCGCTCTCCGGGATCATCCTTGAGATGTATGCGGATGATGCGCACGGGCGATGCGCCGCGGCATCCGCTCTTCATAGCGTCGTAGGTATGGAGATCACGACCACAGACCTCGGGCTCGCAGCCCGTGTGCAGCACCTCACGAAGTCCTACGGCAGGGGCGGGAGCGCCGTCACGGCTCTCGACGACATCAGCGTCGGCATCCGCCGCGGGCAGTTCACCGCGATCATGGGTCCGAGCGGCTCTGGCAAGTCGACGCTCATGCACATCATGGCCGGCCTCGACGCCCCGACCGAGGGGCGCGCATGGATCGGGGACACCGAGATCACCGGACTCGGCGACCTCGACCTCACGATCCTGCGGCGACGCCGGGTCGGTTTCATCTTCCAGGCCTTCAACCTCGTGCCGACGCTTGACGCGATCGGCAACATCCTGCTGCCGTTCGAGCTCGACGGCCGCAGGCCCAGCGCGATCGAACGCGCACGGATCGACGGACTCGTCGAGACGCTCGGCCTCGGCGCCCGCCTGAGGCACCGTCCGCACGAGCTCTCCGGCGGGCAGCAGCAGCGCGTCGCGATCGCACGTGCGCTCGCCACCGCGCCTGATCTGGTGTTCGCTGACGAGCCGACCGGCAACCTCGACTCCGCGAGCGGACGCGAGGTGCTGCAGCTGCTGTCGAACGCGAGCCGCGAGCACGGCCAGTCCATCGCCATGGTCACGCACGACGCGATCGCCGCCAGCCATGCCGACCGGGTGCTGTACCTCGGTGACGGACGCATCGTGGCCGATCACCCGCGCCAGAGCGCGGAGCAGATCGCCGCATACATGCTGGCCGCGGAGGTGGCGGCGTGAGCGCCGTGGCGACGGTCGTCTCCGACACCACGAGGACAGGACCGCGCCTCACCTGGCTGCGCGACCGGGGGATGGGGGCGAGCGTGCTCGTCGCCGCGCTCTCGTCCGCCCTCGGTGTGGTGCTGGTCGAGACGACCGCGTACATCGGCGCGATGCTGAAGGCCGACCCGTACATCGGTGACAGCGGAACGCTGGCCGTCGTGGTCGCCCTGCTCTCCGTGCTGCTGATCGGGGTCGCGCTGTACGTCGGCGCGATCGTGACCGCCAACACCTTCTCGACGATCATCGCGGGACGCACGCGCCGCATCGCGCTGGTGAGGCTGATCGGCGGCAGCGCCCGTTCCCAGCGGGTGGAGGTCGCGAACCAGGGACTGGTCGTCGGCGCGCTCGGCGCACTCATCGGCCTGGTCGTCGGCTTCGCGATGGTCTGGATCGGATCGGCCGTCGCCGACAGGATGCTGGGGGCACTGCCGTCGTTCTCCCTGATGCAGCCGGCGATACTCATCCCGGCGCTCGGGGTGGCGCTGACGACGTGGGCCGCAGCCTGGGTGGGGTCGCGGCGCGTGCTCGCGGTGACTCCGCTGCAGGCGATCGGAGGCTCGGTGGAGCGCTCGCACGACGATGCCGCCCGTCGTCCTGCCAGGCACGTCGGAGCGCTGCTGCTGCTCATCGTCGGCGCGGCGCTGCTGGCGTTCGGCGTGCTCATCGGACTGGTGACGCCGCTGGGAGTGGTCGTGGCGTTCTTCGGCGGGCTGTTCTCGTTCACCGGGATCTCGCTGGGCTCCGTGCTCGTGATGCCGCCGCTGCTGCGACTGGTCGGAAAGCTGTTCGGACGGTCGGCGACCGCCCGTCTCGCGGCCGAGAACGCGCTGCGGTACCCCGAACGCTCCAGCCGCATGGCGATCGGGGTCGTCATGGGCGTGACACTGGTGACGATGTTCGCCGTCGCGCTGGAGTCGGTCAAGGTGCTGCTGGCGAAGGCCGCGGGCGGAGAGCTCGACTCGGAGTTCTCGCTGATCATGGACAGCTTTGCCGCCATCATGATGGTGCTCGTCGGCGTCTCGGCCGTGATCGCCGCTGTCGGCCTGGTCAACCTGCTCACGATCGGAGTGGTGCAGCGGCGGCGCGAGCTCGGACTGCTGCGTGCGATCGGGCTGTCGAACGGCCAGGTGCGGCGGATGATCCTCCTCGAGGCGCTGCACATCACGATCACGGCGACGGTGACAGGGCTCGTGCTCGGCGTCGCGTACGGCTGGATCGCCGCGCAGTCGCTGCTCGGTTCGGTGCGGATGCCGCCGAACTTCGACACCGCAGGGCTCGTGTCGCCGGCAGTGCCGTGGATCCCCGTGGTGGTGATCATCGCCGCGACCGCGGTGCTGACACTGGTGGCCGCCGCGACGCCCACAAGGCTCGCGACCCGCGTGGCCCCGGTCGAGGCGCTGGCCGTCGACTGACCCGCTTCTCCCGGCGGGTCTCGTAGGCTTGAGGGATGCCGCAGCCGTTCGATCAGTCCACGTACCAGGTCCGCTTCGAGTGGGGTGCCGCCGGACTGCGGCGTCTCGCGCCGGCCGACGTGGTCGTGGTCGTCGACGTGCTGCGATTCTCGTCGACGGTGACGGATGCCGTGGCATCCGGCCGCACGGTCGCACTCACGGATGCCGTGGGCTGGTCGCGCAACGGCGCAGCCGTCGCCGCAGCGGCCGCAGCAGGGGAGGCGACCGTGCTCCTCGGCTCGCTGCGCAACGCGTCGGCGGTGGCGAAGACGGTGCTCGAGCTGCAGAACCGTCGGCAGCAGCGCACCTCGGTGGCGGTGATCGCGGCCGGCGAGCTGACGGATGACGGCGAGCTCCGCTTCGCCGTCGAGGACCAGCTCGGGGCGGGCACGATCATCGCGGCGCTGAGCGATCTCGGCGCGGATCACACGTCGCCGGAGGCCGCGGCCGTCTGCGAATCAGCGCGCGGGCTGCGCCGGGCCATGCGCCATCTGCTCACGGCATCCGGCTCGGGCAAGGAGATCGCGGACGGCGTCGCCGCGACCGCGCGGATCGAAGGTGCGGGTCTCGTCCCGACCGGGACTGCGGCCGCCGCAGAGGTCGACGCGACCGACGCGGTGCCCGTGCTCAGCGACGGAGAGTTCGTCGCGTTCGTGTGACTCGGTAGCCGTGCGCGGCTAGCGGGGGCGCAGCTACTGGGGGCGCGGCATCTGGGCGGCCAGCTTCACCTCGGCCGTGATCTCGCGACGGGTCCACGTGAACTCGAACCGTGGGTCGAAGGTGCGCGAGCACTTGACGCACGACGTCGCCCTGCCCGGCCTGCGATGCCGGTACGTCACGTGGCCGGCGGGGCAGGTGCCGATCCACGGTGCGAGCTCTTCGGCCGTCTCTCCGTGGTGCGTCGTGCCGCCGACGTAGCCGATGTCGCGGGCGATCAGCTTCCACTTCGCGCCGTGCGCCGCACGGTGCCCCGCCAGCGCATGCGCCACCTCGTGAAGCAGCACCTGATGAATCTCATCGTCGTCGAATCGTGCGGCCAGGTACCGCGACACGGTGATCCGCTTGGCGCGGAAATCGCACTGCCCGGCACGACGCTTGGCGTGGTCGAAGCCGAACGACCACGAGTCGTCGAGGTGCAACCGGATAAGTGCGTCTCCCCAGATGCGCACACGGTCAAGTTCCGCCATGCGCCTAGGCTAAATCATCCCGCTTACATCAGGGGCGCGCGACGTGATTCAGCTGCTGACGAGCTGCCCGCTGCGGCGCTTCTCCGCGGCCTCGATCGCCAGCAGCGCGACCTCGAGCTCGGCATCCGCTGCGCCGGCCTCCCTGCGCAGGAAGAGGGCCTGTTTGAAGCTCGTTCGCGCCTCGTCGAAGTCGCCGGCGTCGTACGCGTTCTTGCCGTGGTGCTGGTGCGCGAACGCCGCGATCGACGCCCACCCCTGTCCTTCGGCTTCGGATGCGCAGGTCGCGAGCTCCTGCTCGGCGGCGGCGTGCGCACCGCGGTACTGCAGGATCGTCGCGTGCAGCACGCGTGCGCGCAGCACGTCCTTGCGGGTGCCGGCCATCCGTGCGACGCGCACCGACTCGTCGGCGAGCGCCAGCGCATCGTCGAGCTGACCGAGCACCTTCAGCAGCCAGACACGCTCCAGCAGCGCAGGCAGGCTGCGCTGAGACTCGATCTCGACCAGCCGTTCTGCGCATTCGACCTGATCGACCAGCTCACGAAGAGTCTCTGGATCGTAACCCTTGATGTAACCCATGTGCTCTCCCTCCGCGGCGCCTCGCTCCAGTCTGCCTGTCGGATCTGCGGACGAGCTCGCGGCACGCCCCGGAGTGCGATTTCAGCGCAGGAAGATCGACGCATCCGGTTTCGGAGATGCCACGGCATCCGCATCCGTGACGACGCGCGCACCCTTCGCGAAGGCTGCGACCTCGGCGTCCTGGGCGATCTTCGCCGGATGCGGGCCGGCTGCCAGCATCCGTGGCAGCCATTCGGTGGGCAGGGGAGAGGGGGATGCCGCGATCACCAGATTCCCGAACCGGCGGCCCTTGAGCACCTGCGTGTCGGCGAGCAGCGCCACCTCGGGGAGCACGGCGGCGATCGTGGCGACCTGGCGCCTCGCGAAGGCGAGGCCCGGCCCGTCGGCGACGTTGACGAGCAGTACGCCGGTGGGTGCGAGGAGCTCCGACAGCTCGCGGTAGAACTCGACGCTGGTCAGATGCGCCGGGGTCTGCGCGCCCGAGTACACGTCGGAGACGACGAGGTCGCAGGCGCCGGTGAGCGCGGGCGGCAGCTTCTTCGCACCAGCGCGCGCGTCGCCGATCCGGATGCGGATCGACGCACCGCGAGGCAGCGGCAGGTGCTCGCGGACGAGTGCCGCGAGCGGTGCCTCCCATTCGATCACCTGTTGACGCGATCCCGGTCTTGTCGCCTCGATGTATCGGGGGACGGTCAGCGCACCCGCGCCGAGATGCACGGCGGTCAGCGGTGCGCCGGGGGAGGTCAGCTGGTCGATCACTGCGCCCATGCGCACGACGTACTCGAAGTGCAGATGCGTCGGGTCATCGAGATCGACGTGGGACTGGGGCGTGTCGTCGACGACCAGTTCGAAGCCGGTGGTGAACTCCGACGGCGAGATCACCGCGATACCGCCGTGATCGAGTCGCGCCCGCGGGTGCTCGGTGTCTTTCGCGCGCGTCCGTCCCATGCCATCGACCCTATGCGCCTGGTGCGTGTTACAGGTGTATGACGATCCCTCGCAGGAGTTGCAGGTATTTTGTTAGTGGTGAATACTTTTTCCTGATCGGCATGCAACCGTTGCGCGCCGAGGCACTTTCAATGAGGAGATTCACCAGATGAAGAAGCGCATTCTTCCCATCGTGGCGCTGGGCGTCACGGCATCGCTGGGCCTCGTCGCGTGTTCCGGCGACGCGGGCAACGGCTCGGCCGACGGTGAGGACCAGACCCTCAGCGTCTGGATCATGCAGGGCACGAACCCTGACTCCACCGCGTTCCTCGACGAGGTCTCCACCGCCTTCAAGGAGGAGACCGGCGCGACCGTCGAGTTCGAAGAGGTGCAGTGGGCCGACGCGCACGACCGCTTCGTCACCTCGATCGCCGGTGGCACGACACCCGACATCGCCGAGACCGGCACCACCTGGACCGCGGAGTTCGCCGACGCCGGCGCCCTGGTCCCGCTCGACGAGTACGTCGACGCCGAAGACGGCCTCCGCGACGACCTGGTCGAGGGCCTCGAGGTCGCAGGCACCTACGACGAAGAGCTCTACGGCATGCCGTGGTACGCCGGCGTCCGCTCGCTCGTCTACCGCGCCGACATCTTCGAGGAGCTCGGACTCGAGGCTCCGAAGACGTGGGACGACATCGTCGCCGCAGGCGAGGCCATCAAGGCCGCGCACCCCGAGATGCTCGCGTTCCCGGTCGCCGGGGACTCCGAGTTCTTCGTCTACCCGTGGGTCTGGGGCGCCGGCGGCGAGATCGCCACGCTCGACGGCGACACCTGGACGAGCGAGCTCGACAGCGAGAAGTCGCAGGCCGGCATCCAGTTCTACACCGACCTGGCCACGAAGCACGGCTTCTCCTCCGCAGGTGCGACCACGTGGAAGGAGACCGACATCCGTGACGCGTTCACCCAGGGCAACGTCGCGATGATGCTCTCCGGTTCGTGGACGCCCAACGCGCTCATCGAGACCAACCCCGACCTCGAGGGCAAGCTCGGCGCAGCCGTCATCCCCGGCCAGGACGGCGACATCGCTCCGTCCGTGCTGGGCGGATCGCACCTGTCGGTCTTCAACACCACGAAGAACGCCGACCTCGCGTGGGAGTTCGTCCAGTTCATGACCACGGGCGAGTTCGCTGAGAAGTGGGCAGAGCAGACCGGGTACTTCCCCGGTGTCGCCTCGGCGATGGAAGAGGCACTCGCCTCGACCGACCCGCTGGTCGCTCCGTTCGCCGAGCAGATGGTCGACGGCGGCGCATCCGTGCCGGTGACCCCGAACTTCGGCGCCGTCCAGGCGAAGAAGACCACCAACGCGATGATCCAGTCGATCCTCAGCGGGCAGAAGGACGTCGCCACCGCGACGAAGGATGCCGCAGCCGAGATGACCGAACTGCTCAACCAGTAACAACCAGTTAGGCAATACCTCTCCATGTCGACGGTGCACGCACCGCTGCCGACACCCACGGAGGCGGGGAACACCCCCGCCTCCGTGGCCGGCGGCCGCCGATCAAATCGGTTCCTCTCCATCGCCAAGGCGCGCCCTTGGCTGCTCCTCGCCCCCGGGCTCGCGATCCTCGCCGGGCTCATGCTGTGGCCACTGGTGCAGGTATTCATCTACTCGCTCCAGGACTACGGCCTGCGGGAGATCAACACCGGGGAATCGAACTTCATCGGCTTCGACAACTACGTCGAGGCGCTCACCAACCCGACCCTCTGGACGGTCGTCCTCCCGAACACCGTCGGCTTCGCCGCCGTCGCGGTGTTCGCCACGGTCGCGGTCGGCACCCTCGTGGCGCTTCTGCTGCAGCGACTGGGCACGACCTGGCGCGTGATCGTCTCCAGCTGCATCATGATCGCGTGGGCGATGCCCGCCGTCACCGGCACGTATGTCTGGACGTTCATCTTCGACGCCGACCGCGGCGTCTTCAACGACATGCTGCAGGGTCTCGGGTTGATCGACGGCTCGGTCAACTGGTTCACCAACCAGTGGTCGTTCTACGCGATCGTGCTGCTGAACGTCGTGCACCACGGGTTCCCGTTCGTGGCGATCACGGTGCTCGCCGGTCTGCTCGGCGTCTCGAAGGAGATGCTCGAAGCGGCGGCCCTCGACGGTGCCGGTGCCTGGCGCCGCTTCTGGAGCATCGTCTTCCCGACTCTGCGCCCCGTCTTCTCGGTCGTGATCATCCTCTCGACCATCTGGGACTTCAAGGTGTTCGCGCAGGTCTACCTGATGCCGGGCGGCTCCGGATCGAACCGCTCCGTGCTCAACCTCGGTGTCTGGTCGTACGTCGAATCGTTCGGTCAGAACCGCTACGGATTCGGCGCCGCGCTCGCCGTGCTGCTCACACTCGCGCTGATCGGAATCACGATCGTGTACATCCGCTCGCTCATGAAGGAGGACGAACTGTGAACCCGAACGACAAGTCCGTCCTGTCGAAGGTCGGCATCGGCGTCGGGGTCGCCGCGGTCCTGATCTTCACGCTCTTCCCGGTGTACTGGATGGTCTCCAGCGCCTTCGACAAGAACGCCTCCAGCGGTGGGCGCTCGTTCTTCCCTGAAGAGCTCACCTTCGACCACTTCGCGTTCGTCTTCACCGAGGGCGGGTTCGGCGTGTTCCTGCGAAACTCCGCGATCGTCGCACTCGTGACGGTGCTCGTGAGTGCGCTCGTCTGCCTGCTCGCCGCGGTCGCGGTGGCGCGCTTCAAGTTCAAGTTCCGCACGACGATCCTCATGATGATCCTCGTGGTGCAGATGGTGCCGCTCGAGGCGCTCGTGATCCCGCTGTTCCTGCAGGTGAAGAGCCTGGGGCTGCTCAACAGCATCATCGGCCTGATGATCGTGTACGTCGCGCTCTCGCTGGCGTTCGGCATCTGGATGCTGCGCGGCTTCGTCGCAGCCGTCCCTGTCGAGCTCGAGGAGGCCGCGTACATCGACGGCGCGAGCTGGTGGCGCATGTTCCGATCGGTGCTGCTGCCGCTGGTGATGCCCGGCCTCGTCGCCACGAGCATCTTCAGCTTCATCACAGCATGGAACGAGTTCATCTTCGCCATGACGATGCTCGGCGGTGCGAGCGACCAGTACACGGTCGCGATCGGTCTGAAGTCGTTCTTCGGCCTGCACTCCAACGACTGGGGAAGCATCATGGCCGCCTCGACGATCATCACGATCCCCGTCATGATCTTCTTCGTCATCGTGCAGCGCCGGCTCGCGAGCGGCATGGTCGCCGGAGCGGTGAAGGGATGACGGACGACCTCACCCGTCTCGCCAACAGCGTGCTGTGGCCGGGGTTCTTCGGAACAGCGGCACCGGAGTGGCTGCGCGCGGCTCTCGAGGACGACCTCGCGGGTGTCGTGTACTTCGGCCAGAACATCTCGGTCGACCTTGCAGCGCTGAGCGCGGAGATCCACGCGGCGAACCCGCAGGCGCTGATCGGCATCGACGAGGAGGGCGGCAGTGTCACCCGGCTCGAGGTCGGCACAGGGTCGACGCTCCCCGGAGCCGCGCAGCTCGGCGTCGTCGACGACGTCGCCGCGAGCAGGGCGACCGGCATCGAACTCGCCCGCAGGGCGCGTGCGGTCGGTATCGACGTCGTGCTCGGACCGGTCGCTGATGTGAACACCGACCCGCGCAATCCGGTGATCGGCGTGCGCGCATTCGGCGCGGATGCCGCACTCGTGTCCCGCCACGTCGCAGCGACCGTCGAGGGGCTTCAGAACGGGGGAGTGGCCGCGTGCGTCAAGCACTTCCCCGGCCACGGCGACACCCATCTCGACTCGCACCACGCGCTGCCGGTGATCACCCTGGACCCCGCCGAGATCGAGGACGTGCACCTCGAGCCGTTCCGTTCCGCGATCGCAGCGGGCGCCGACTCGATCATGACGGCGCACATCGTCGTCCCCGCGTGGGGTGAGCGGCCGGCCACGCTGAACCCGACCGTGCTCGGCCGTCTGCGCGAACTCGGCTTCGAGGGCGTCATCATCACCGATGCGCTCGACATGGCCGCCGTCCGCGAGTCGGTCGGGATCGGCGGAGGAGCCGTGCAGGCGCTGGCCGCAGGGGCCGATCTGCTGTGCATCGGCAACCCGACCAACCCCGGTGCCGCCGCTCTGCCCGATCAGGACGAGCGCGACTATCTCACCGCGCGTGAGGCGATCGTCGCGGCGCTCCGCGACGGCACTCTTCCGCGAGAACGCGTCGAGCAGGCGCGCGATCGCGTTCGTGCCCTGGCGGCGAAGCTCGCCGTCGGCGTGCCGGATGCCGCGGACGAGACCCCCTACGACGGTGCGGCGATCGTACGGCGTGCCCTGCGTGTCACGGGCGCGATCGACGTGCAGGCGGATGCCACGGCATCCGCTGTGTCCCTCATCGACGCGCGCCGGCGCTCGACGCTCGCGGTCGACAGCGCGGCGTCGTACGTCGCCGACGGTCTCGCCGGCGACGGCTTCCGCGTGCGGCTGGATGTCGACCGTGCGACGGATGAGGAGCGGGATGCGGCGCTGGACGCGGCCCTGGCGGCCGAAGGGCGCCTCGTGCTGCTGGTCGACCGGCCAGACGTCGCCGACGCCCAGCGGGCGCTCATCGACGACGCTGCCGGCCGTGATCCGGGCGCCGTCGTGGTGAACGTGGGCCTGCCGGCCCGGCATCCGTTGCCGCTTCCTGTCGTCGAGGTCGCTGCGGCGAGCCGTGTGGGCGCCGAGGCGGCTCGCGCCCTGCTGCTCGGTCGCTGACGCGCTCCTGCCGAACGCTCAGTTCAGGTTGCCAGCCGAGCAGGTGTCCTGCCCGACGTTCGTGCCGCTGACCTCGGGAGGAAGCGTCGCGCGGTCGTCGGGCGCCGGGCTCTCCTCGGGGGCGGGGCTGTCCTCCGGCGCGGGCTCCGTCGGGGGAGTGACCTCCTCCACACCGCCGTTGGGACTGGCCCCACCGGTGAGCTCCAGCGACTGGTTCGCGGCGAGTGCATCCCACAGCGCGGCGGCGGAGTCGTAGTCCGGCACGACCTTGTCCTCGTCGTACGGGGCGGTGAAGCTCGGGTACTGCACGAACACGAAGTCGTCGAACGGCACGTCCTTGATCGCGAGGGCGAGCTGCCCGAGCCTCAGCGGATTCGAAAGAGAGTCGCTCGGCACGATGTTCTCCGCCACCGTGCTCGCCAGGCGCAGCACCTTCGACGGATCGCTGAGCACTTCGTCGCTCAGGATCTTCCTGGCCAGGCGCGACATGTACTGCTGCTGGTTCGAGATGCGCGCGAGGTCGCTCTCGTCGCCAACGCCGTGCCTGGTGCGCAGGAACTGCAGCGCCTCCAGGCCCTTCACGTTGCGGGTGCCGGCCGGCCAGTCGATGCCGGTCTGGGTGTCGCTGAGCCCCGGTTCGCCGATGCACACCTCGACGCCGCCGATCGCGTCCGTCATCTGGATCACGCCGTCGAAGCTCAGTTTGGCGGCGAAGCCGATCGGCACGCCCGTGAGCTCCGTGATCGTCTGCGCCACGCACGAGAGCCCTGCGTGACCGTACACGCTGTTGAGCGACTGGGTTCCCTGCGCCGATGCGACCGACCCGTCCTCGAGCTCGCACTCCGGGACCTCGACCATGAGGTCGCGGGGGAACGACACGACGGTCACCTTTCGCGGCGACTCCGACACGTGCACGAGCAGGTTCGCGTCGTTCAGGATGCCCTCGTCGCTCTCCTCGCAGCGTTCGCCGAGCCAACGATCGGAGATCGGGCCGCATTCGTCGGTCCCGAGCACGAGCACATCGAAGGCGCCGGGGAACTCGCCGAGCGCCGGCGGTGCGATGTCCGGTGCCCCTTCGAGACCGACGGAATCCGCCGTCGCACGCGTCGCGAGATCGATCGCGATGAATGCGCCGACACCGATCGTCGCCACCAGGACGGTGCTGAGCGCTGCGCCGAGCAGCTTCAAGCCGGTCGATGTCCTGCTCGGCGACGGCAGCGTCGCGTGGCGGGCGACCGTCGAGCGGTGGAGCGCGTCGGGCAGCTTCTTCATCCGGTGTCCTCCGATCCTGCCTGACGCTAACACGTAGCCGTTACTCAGCTGATACCGGATCGCAACACGGATGCGTTTGGATTCCAGGAGCGTGCTGGGTAACGTCATTGCATCACCGTGTTACGGAGCGATGACGCCCCGGCACGCGCAAGGAAGCGCCCCAACAGGGAAGGTACACAGCATGCACCACACATCCATGCGTCGGCGAGGGCTCATCGCCGTCACCGGCACCGCGATCGCAGCGATGCTGCTCGCGGGCTGCGTCGCCAGCGATCGCGGCGACGACTCAGGAGAGCCGGAGGGCGACGTCGACAGCACGTTCGTGTTCGCGGCCTCCTCCGACCCGGCCAGCCTCGACCCGGCGTTCGCTCAGGACGGCGAGAGCTTCCGCGTCTCGCGTCAGATCTTCGAGGGTCTCGTCGGCACCGAGCCAGGTACAGCCGATCCCGCTCCGCTGCTGGCGGAGTCGTGGGAGTCGGCCGAGGACGGCATGTCGCACACCTTCACCCTGAAGGAGGACGTCACCTTCCACGACGGCACCCCGTTCAACGCTGAGGCCGTCTGCGTGAACTTCGACCGCTGGTTCAACTGGACCGGTCTCGCCGCCTCCGAGGCGTTCGGCTACTACTACAGCAAGCTGTTCCACGGCTACGCCTCCAACGCCGCCGACGCGGTCTACAAGTCGTGCACCCCCGACGGCGACTACAGCGTCACAGTCGAGCTCAACAAGCCGTTCGCCGGCTTCATCCCCGCACTGTCCCTGCCGGCGTTCGCGATGCAGAGCCCGGCAGCGATGCAGGAGTTCGCGGCCGACGAGGTCGGCGGTTCCGCTGAGGCGCCCGCGCTGTCCGAGTACGCCATGGGGCACCCGGTCGGCACCGGCCCCTTCCAGTTCGAGGAGTGGGCGCCCGGCGAGCAGGTCACGCTGACGTCCTACCCCGAGTACTGGGGCGAGAAGGGCCAGATCGAGGAGATCATCTTCCGCACGATCGACGACCCGACCGCACGCCGCCAGTCCCTCGAAGCAGGCGACATCGACGGCTACGACCTGGTCGGCCCCGCCGACACGGCGGCCCTCGAGGAAGACGGCTTCACGATGGTGTCCCGTCCTCCGTTCACGATCCTGTACCTGGCGTTCAACCAGCAGATTCCCGAGCTGCAGGACCCGAAGGTGCGCGAGGCGCTGTCCTACGCGATCGACAAGGACGCGCTGATCAGCCAGGTGCTCCCCGAGGGCACCGAGAAGGCGACGCAGTTCATGCCGGACAGCGTCAACGGCTACAACGAGGACGTCACGACCTACGAATACGACGTCGACAAGGCCAAGTCGCTGCTGGCGGAAGCCGGCTACGACGAGGCCAACCCGCTGAAGCTGACCTTCAACTACCCGGTCAACGTCTCGCGTCCGTACATGCCGGACCCCGAGCAGATCTTCACCGTGCTGTCCTCGCAGCTCGCCGAGGCCGGCGTCGAGACCACTCCGGTCTCGGAGGAGTGGGTCGAGTACCTCGACCGCACCACCGGAACCGCGGATCACGGCATCCACCTGCTCGGCTGGACCGGCGACTACAACGACACCGACAACTTCGTCGGCGTCTTCTTCGGCGCCCAGAGCTCGGAGTGGGGCTTCGACAACCCCGAGCTGTTCAACGCCCTGGCCGAGGCGCGCGGGGTGCCTGACCTCGAGGAGCAGACCGGCCTCTACCAGGACATCAACGAGATGGTCGCCGAGTTCATCCCCGGCGTCCCGCTCGCGCATCCCGCTCCCACCCTGGCCTTCGACCCCCGGGTCGAGAGCTACCCTGCCAGCCCGGTGAACGACGAGGTCTTCACGGACATCGTCCTCACCAAGTAAGGGTTCACGCA
>Ga0308157_10000968_pt1 | contig 70864 bp, 63 predicted proteins | sample PhyBR1_FD_201035 | JGI IMG/M metagenome (GOLD analysis project Ga0308157, IMG submission 201035) | Phyllosphere microbial communities from UC Gill Tract Community Farm, Albany, California, United States - DLSLB.R1 | ecosystem: Host-associated > Plants > Phyllosphere > Unclassified | place: USA...
ATGAAAATCAGATGATTAATCTAAATTTTAATGGAAATAATTAAACAAAAAAAAGGACTGTATCAATGATTTATGATACAGCCCCCTTTAATTATAAGGAGTATTTATTACCCCTTTTGAGTCAATTCATAAATGAAATATATAACAGCCAAAATTACAATTGCAATAATAATTGTTCTTGTAATATTATTTGCTGCGGGTTGATCATCCTTTTCTTCAATGACGGTTTCAGGAACTTTGGTGGGATCTACTTCTTCCGCATTGTTGATTTTGTTTCCCTGTTTATCTTCTTTTTCTTCCATTTTGTCTCCCTTTGGTTTTGTTTAAAAACAATACAGCAGGCAAAAAGTTTGTTAGACGGTGATTAAAGTAATTTAATTATCAGATTAATCCGTAATCATAAGCTAATTTGATCGCGGAGCTTAAGTTTGAAGTTTTAAATTTTTCGATGAGGTTTTTTCGATGACTCTCAACGGTATGAGGACTAATAAAGAGCTTCTCTGCTATCTGTATGGTTGTTAAACCTAAAGCGGCCTCACTTAGTATTTCTTTCTCACGACGAGTCAATTTGGGAACACTTTTAAGTTCATAACTGTTTTTTTTGTCAATAATCTGTTGCGTTTGTTTACATAGAAATTTCTTTCCCTCCAAAATATATTTTATTCCCAAAAGAATTTCATCAATTGATGCATTTTTTTGAATGTATGCATGAGCGCCTTCTTTGAATGCACTATTAATGACGGCAAACTCATTATGTACACTCAGCATAATGATCTTTAGGTTTTTATATTTTTTGAGTAGTGGATTTATCAGATCCAAGCCATTACAATCAGTAAGATTAATATCTAACAGAAGAACATCTATTTGGGTATTCTTGAGCGCCTCTTTTAAAGTCGCGGCATCAGGATAGCATCCGATTATGTCTAAATCAGTTTCTTGACTTAGAATATTTTTAAGTCCTTCAGATAATAAAGGATGGTCATCTGTGATGGCAATATTTATCATGATTTAATTGATTTTGGTATAATAATTTCTACACTAGTTCCTTGCCCTACTTCTGATTCAACATTCAAATTGCCTTTCAAAAATTCTACTCTTGACTGGATATTATAAAGACCTGCAGAATGTTTTATTTTTATATTTTTATAATCAAATCCGTTTCCATCATCTTCGACGGTGATCATAAATTGATCGTCTTCCTCAACCATTTGAATAATGATTTGTGTGGGCTTAGCATGCTTTATGGCATTATTTACTAATTCTTGTACAATTCTATAGGTCAAAAGTTGTTGTTCAGGATTTAAGCCTTTATTATAGTGGAGGAACTGTACATCTACATCTAATCGTTCATTAGACATTCGTGAAGCATATTCATTTAATGCTTCCTGAAGTCCGAATTTTTGTAAGAGATCCGGAGTCAGGTTATGGGCCACTTTTCTCAATTCGTCGACAGCCATATCCAATTGAGAAATTCCTTTCTGTATTTTGTTTTGAGCCACATCATTGAATTGCTCATTTATTTGTGAAAGATGTAGTTTTGTTCCGGAAAGTAAACCGCCTAAACCATCATGAAGATCTCTCGCAACCCTCGCTCTTTCCTGTTCCTGTCCGTAGAGTAGCGCTGTTAAGACTGATATTTTTGCATTTTGTCTTTCTTTATCAATAGCTAAGTGATGAATATTTTCTCTTTGTTTCATATGCTTAGAACGCTGTCTGTACGCATATAATAATACAAAGAGAAATAATAAAACAGTAGTTATTAAAGCTATATAGTACTTATTTAATTTATCCTTAAGACTCAATTCCTTTTGGTAATTATTAATTTCCTGAATTCTGTTTTGCGTCTCCATTTTGGATAATCGGAGCTCTTGATCTTGTTTTTCCGAAATTAGTCTGGACAAGGCAAGTTCTTTGTTCTGATTTTCCTGAACAAGCTTCATGTTTTCCAGTTCTTGATGCTGTTGAATACCTAAAGCCTTCATTAATTGAATTTGTTGTTCTTTTTTCTCAGCCTCCACTATTAAGGTTGTCAGCAATTGGTCCTGCTTCCCCTTTTCATATTGTGCCTCTAGATGTTTAGCAATACTTAGCTTTTCCTGATCGTAAATAGAACTAAATACTTTAACATATTCTTTGTGATATTTAATAGCTTCCTCATATTTTTCTTCATTTTCATAGATATTAGAAAGACTCTGATAAATATTCATTAATATTTGCTGATCCTGAACTGAACCTTTATTAATTTCAATCAATGAGGAAAGGAATTTCTCTTTTGCTTTATTGGGATTGCCCTCTTCCAAATCCATTTCAGCCATAATGCCTAGTGCAGATGCGACAAGATTATATTGATTGGTTTCTGAAGCTATGGTTTTTGCCTGTTCAGCATAAAAGATTGCCTTACTTTTAAAGTCATTTGGATAGAATTTAAAATATAGATGGGCTAAATTATTGGTGACGAATGCAAGATTCGAGGGAATAGCCATTTGAGCCTGCTTATTTGTGTAAGCCTCTAAAGCTTTTAAATAATATTCTTCTGAAAGGTCACGAAATTTTAAGTCAAACGAATTTTCTAAATAAAGCTGTTCATACATATATCCTAACGACATGTAGGAGTCGAAGATAGCCAATGGGTCATCCTGTTTTATAGCAAGGTTTAATGCAAGTTTGCTGTACTTTTCCTGAAGATCAAATTCATTCCAGTTTGCATAAATAGCTGTTAATTCTTTATAAACAAAGGTTTTTCTTGTGTTGAGTGTTATAGAGTTTTTAGCTTTATCCAGATAAGTTAAGGAAATCATAAATTGCTTTACTGCTTCAGTTTCTTGTTGTGCCCGGGCAAGAATCCATCCATAACCATAATATACATAGCCTTTAATTTCCGGATCATGGCTGCGGTCTGCTAAAATCTTTGCTTTTTGAATGGTTTTTTTAGAATTGTCTTCTTGTTCATCAATCAATAGATTAATAGCTAATACTGTATTCAAATAAGCAGAATATTTTGGGTCAGAAAGTCTATCGGCTTCCATGATGTCTTTGTGGAGTAACTTGAAAGCATTGTCTTCTTGTTGGTTGAAGAATAGCGCTTGCGCGAGTTTACCAGTTGTGTAAAACCGTTCAGGATTAGTTTTTACAAAGTTATTGTATTCAGATTTTAACTTGGTTAAAAGGTCTTGGGAAGAGACTTTGAATGGAATAAATAGACATAAAGCTAGCAGACAAAATAAAGTCCGGTAAGGTTTATTAAATCCTGATTTAAAGCTCATTTAATTTAATGATTTGATTTTCATTCAGCAAAAGTAATCAAACCAAGCCTAATTAGGATAGGCCAAAGGAATGATCAAGTCATCAAGCAAATATGCTGAGTTAATCGGAGAATTACTATCCCTGAATTCAGCTAGTTATTGTTATTTGTATGAGGATGATTATGCTTAAAAAACCTTTCTTTTTTTTAAGCATAAGAAATTACTCTCTACTGTGATAAATAAGAAAAATAAATATTTAAACGTATAATTTATTCTTTGTAAATAATTTAATTAATAAAAAAGAATTAATTTTAAAAAAAAATAAATTATTGAGAACGTCGATGTTTAAAATTGTTTTAAATAAGGTTTATTATTGTTATTTTTATATTATATAAATCTAAAAAGGAAAAATTATTTAACATTTTTAATTATTTGGTTACAAATTTTTAATAATTAACCAACATTGTAAAACCTTTCTTTGCAAACAAGGAAAAACAATTTAAACCATGAAAAAGAATTCTGCTCTTGTACCCATATTATTGGGTTTTTCGCTACTTTCTTGGTCACCAGTTCATGCACATTTGAAAGATGCCGTGGCTGATCGAAGCTTTACAATCAATCAAGACGTAATCCGAGGAAAAGTTACTTCAGAGACCGGAAATGCGGTTGTTGGTGCCCAGTAACCAATGTTTCGTTGGATACAAGGGTACAGACTGATGAAAATGGTAGCTATGAACTTAGCGGTTCGACCGGTAATGAACTCAGGATATCAATGGTGGGTTATGTCAGTAAAACAGTTACGATATCAGGTAATGTAATGAATATTATTTTAGTTGGTTCTGAACAGACGGTTGATGAGGTAGTAGTTGTCGGGTACGGTAAACAGAAAAAAGTGAATTTGACTGGTGCTGTTGCACAGATTGATTCAAAAGTTCTGGAAGATAGGCCTGTTGCAAATGCTACACAAGCTTTACAAGGAGCGGTTCCTAATTTAAATATCAATTTCACAAATGGTAGACCGGGAGGTGAGGGAAAGGTTAATATCCGTGGTTTTGCCTCTGTTAATTCATCAAATGCGTCACCATTGGTTTTGATAGATGGTGTTCCGGGAAATATTAATAACATCAATCCTCGTGACATTGAATCTATTTCTGTATTAAAAGACGCATCAGCTGCAGCGATTTATGGTGCTCGAGGGGCCTTTGGTGTTATGCTCGTGACGACTAAAAAGGGAAGTGCCGGTAAAATGAATATTAGTTATAGTAATAATTTTGGGATGTCAGACCTGACCGTTAACACCAATTTTATAACGAATGGATATGATGCAGCATTATTAAATGATGAATCTTTCTTGCGAGCAACGGGAAATCGTTATACAGGGTATACAGATGAAGATTATGAAGAGCTTTTAAAACGTAAAAATGATCCATCACTCCCCGCCGTAGTTATTCAAAATAGAAATGGCAAAGATCAATATGTTTATTATGCGAATACGGATTGGTGGAATACTTTCTATCGGGATAAGATGAATTCCATTGAACATGCCCTAACCTTCTCTGGCGGAAGCGAAAAAATGGACTATTATGTATCGGGTAGGATGTACAATAAAGGTGGGCTCATGAAAATACAGCAAGATAAATTTGAGGGCTATAATTTGCGTTCGAGATTAAGTGGACAGGTGAAGGATTGGTTAAAAGTTAGTAATAATACCCAAATCAATTATCAAAATTACACTTATCCAGGATGGAATGGGAGTGTAGATGCCAATAATAATTTTATTTCAACAACTGTTCACGCTTTACCGTCTTATGTTCCCCAGAATCCTAATGGTACAGCAACTTACCGTACTGAATTAAATAACTATAATATAGGTGATGGTATTATGGCAGATTTATTATATGGTAAATCAAAAGGAGGAGAAAAAGAATATGAATTTATCAATTTATTCGAAGCTGTAGCTCAAATAATGCCGGGACTAACAGTGACCGGTAATTATACTTTTACCTATAATCCAATTGATAAGTTTAACAGAAGAGCACAAGCACCGTGGTCTGTGTATCCTGGCGAAATAAGTTATCTAGGGAATGACCAATTGGTTGAGAATCTGGAGAACTTTAAGAAGCATTCATTAAATATTTTTGCAAACTTCAATAAATCATTTAACGATCACAATTTTGCTGCAACGGTCGGATATAATCAGGAATTGAGTAAATGGAGAAATGTTGGTGGTACGCAGACTAATTTATTGTCTGAGGATTTAAATGATTTCAATTTAGGAACAGGAGTTCCTTTGCTAAGAGGAGGGGAAGAATCATGGGCCTTGCAAGGGTTTTTCGGTAGAATAAACTACGATTACAAAGGGCGTTATTTGTTAGAGGTGAATGGCCGTTATGATGGGACTTCTAAATTTCCATCCGGTCAACGTTATGGCTTCTTTCCTTCATTCTCTGCAGGCTGGCGTATAATGGAAGAATCATTTCTTCAGTCAGCAAAGCAATATATAAATGAAGCAAAAATTAGGGTGTCCTACGGATCTCTAGGAAATGCTCAAGAAGCATCACCTTATGGATATATTCATTTATTAGGGGCGGGTAATGCTGCTTACCTTTTAAATGGGGGAAGAGCACAATATTTAAATTCACCTACACCTATCTCATCTGATCTTACTTGGGAAAGGACGAGTACACTGAATTTCGGAGTTGATCTTGAATTTGCTCAAAACAGATTGACGACCTCCTTTGATTATTTTATTCGTGAGACTTTAGATATGTTAATTCCAGGAAAAACCTTACCAGCTGTTTATGGTGCAGCTTCTCCAAAAACGAATGCCGGGGATTTACGAAATGTTGGTTGGGAATTATCAGTAGCATGGAGAGATCAATTTGATGTTGCAGATAAACCTTTTGGTTATAGTTTTGGTTTAGGCTTATCTGATTCTAAAGCCAAGATCACGCGTTTTGATAATACGGAGAACTTATTGAATAATTATTATGTTGGCCAAACTTTAGGAGAAATGTGGGGGTATAAAATAGATGGTTTATTCCAGAGCGATGAAGAGGTGGCAAATTGGGGAATCAACCAAAATCGGGTTGATGCTCGTCGACTTTCGGCACCGGGCGATTGGTCAAAACTACAGGCTGGAGATCCCAGATTTGTGGATGTCAATGGAGATAAGGTTATCAATGAAGGTAAAAATACATTAGATAATCCGGGAGACCAAGTAATAATTGGTAACAACAGAGCACGTTATACTTTTGGTTTTAATTTAGGGGCCAATTGGCAGGGATTTGATGTCTCCGCATTTTTTCAAGGAATAGGAAAGCAAAATTGGTGGCCCGGACCAGATGCGGATAAGTTTTGGGGACCATATTCCCGTCCTTATTATTCTTTTATCCCTGAAAATTTTGAAGAGGATATTTGGACTCCGGAAAATCCAGATTCATATTTTCCACTATTGAGAGGGTATGTTGCTTTAGATGGTAATAGCTCTTTGAATGTGAAATCTGATCGGTATCTGCAAGATTTAGCCTACATCAGACTTAAAAACCTAACTATTGGTTATAGTTTACCAAGTTCGCTAATGAGTAAATTGAAGCTTAGTAACGCAAGAATTTACCTTTCAGGTGAAAATCTTTGGACTGCGACTAAATTGAGGTCAAAATACATTGATCCTGAACAAGCTGCTCAAGAAACTAACGGAAGAGCATACCCGTATTCAAGAACTTTTTCATTTGGCCTTGACTTTACATTTTAAATCATGAAAAGAATATTTTATTTATATATATTAGTTGGTATATCCATAACTGGCTGTAAAAGAGAGTATTTGGACCGAGATCCGGGAGCAAGTATTACACCGGAAGCATCTTTTAAGAGTGTTAAAGATTTGGAATTATTTACTAATTCTTTCTATAATGCGGCATTACCTTCAGCCGAAGGCGTTTATAATGAAGCTATAGATAATATTGTCAATACCACGCTTCAAGATGAATTAACAGGAAAAAGAATTGTGCCGACGGCAGGTGGTGGTTGGACTTGGACAGATTTGAGAAACATCAATTTCTTTCTTGAAAATTGTTATACTAATTTATCTTTTGAAGAAGCAGCTACTTATGCAGGTATTGCTAAATTTTTTAGGGCATATTTTTATTTTGATAAGGTTAGGAGGTTTGGTGATGTTCCATGGTACGGTAAAGTTTTAGACGCCAATGATGAAGCTGAATTAAAGAAACCTCGTGATCCACGAGTTTTAGTTGTTGACTCTATTATGGCAGATTTAGATTTTGCAATAGAACACATGTCGGATGCTAAATCAGATGAAAAGGTTACAAAATGGACAGCTTTAGCCTTGAAATCCAGGGTAGCATTATTTGAAGGAACTTTTAGGAAATATCATAAGAATTTAAATCTTCCCAATGCAAATAAGTTTTTAGAATTAGCAGCTTCCGCATCGAATGAATTAATGGAATCTGGTCAATACAGTCTTTATACGGGCGCGGGAGTTAATTCCTATGGAGCATTATTTTATTCTGTAAATACTATTCCCCAAGAAGTTATTCTGGCGAGGAAATTCTCTGATGCCTTACAGATTTGGCATAATGTAAACTATTATACAATAACAGCATCTTATGGAAAACCTGGTCTTGATAAGGATTTGGTAAATACTTATCTCATGAAAGATGGGGGTAGATTTACAGATAAACCAAATTATGCAAAGATGACTTTTTTAGAAGAAGTTAAAGACAGGGATCCTCGATTAAGTCAAACTATTCGCACCCCCGGTTACACCCGAATTGGTGGAGCTGCACCTGTAGCTCCTAATTTTGGTAATTCTGTGACCGGATATCAGTTGATTAAGTTTGTCGGAGATGTAAAATATGATAATTATAATCGATCCGAAAACGATATGCCGATCTTTAGGTATGCGGAAGTTTTATTAAATTATGCTGAAGCGAAAGCAGAATTAGGAATATTATCACAAGAGGATTTGGATAAATCAATTAACATTATTCGTGAGCGTGTAGAAATGCCCAAATTATTCTTAACAGCAGCTAATTCAAATCCTGATAGCTATCTTTCTAATGAGTATCCGGCCGTAGATGGTAGTATGAAAGGAGCAATTCTTGAAATTCGTAGAGAAAGAAGAATAGAACTTGTTATGGAATCATTACGTTGGGATGATATTTTAAGATGGAAAAGTGGGCAATTAATTACACGTCAGTTTAAAGGAATGTATTTTCCAAGCATTGGGAAGTTTGATTTAGACGGTGATGGCAAAGAAGATGTTTGGATTTATGAAGGAACAAAACCTAATGCTCCAGGGGTTCAACTTTTAAAATTAGGTTCTGAAATTCTTTTGGAAAATGGTACTAGTGGAAACGTGATTATCAATGCCCATATTGAAAAGAAATTTGATGAATTAAGGGATTATTTTTATCCATTGCCAACTCAAGAACTTGAGTTGAATGAAAATTTAACGCAAAATCCGGAATGGTAATAAGCTGATTAGATGATTAAAATATCTCTGGCTTAGAGTTTTAAAAGCAAAAAAATAAATAGAGTTTAATATTTACGGGGTTAATTATTAACCCCGTAAATTCATGTTTTTATCAATAAAATAATTTCCTATGTAAGGAGATGTTAATCCTTTATTAATTATTAGCATCGTGACTGCCGTGCTGAAATCTAATATTCTATCATAATTACCAATTGGATTTCCCAAATACATATTTTCTAGCATCTTCAGTGTGGTAGAGAACTTATTTGCATAGCAGATAAAGTAGGTTCCGAATTCTCCTTTAGAAGGATTTGAAAAGGGGAGGTTATCTCGGACGATTTTTAGATCATTTCCTTGAGCATCAGTTATACTGGTTAAAGCACTATGAGAATTAGTAGGCTTTACCTCATCTGTCATTTCTACATCCGATAGCTTATATCTTCCAAAAGCTTTTTCTTGATCCGAAGTGCTTAAGTCTTCCCAGGCTTTGAGGTTATGAAGATATTTCTGAACAAACAGGTAGCTGCCACCTTTATATTGAGGATCTTCATCTCCGACCAGTGCAAATTTTTCTCTTTCATCTCCAATCGGGTTTTCTGTACCATCAACAAATCCTAGAATAGAGCGGCCATCCCAAAGTCTGAATCCATGAACTTCTACCAGATTATCTGCAACAGGACTAATAATTTCGTAAATATCTTTTGCCATCTCATAGCATATCCCTGCATTCATAGCTCTTAAGTGAAAATGAATATCTCCTTCTGTGGCAACAGCCGTATATTTTTCACCTTCTATAGGTTCAAAACTCTTGAACTCCTTTGGTAAAGGTGATGACATTCCTAGTTTCAACCATGCCTCATAACCAATTCCCATAATACAACTTGTTCTTCCTTCTGGAACGCGAACAACGTAAGAGTGATTTAGATTTGAAACTAAAGCACAAAGTCTTTCAAATACGGCTTTATAATTTGAATTCTCTTTAAATTTCCAAACAGAAAAAATCGTGTTATTATTAGGGTAATCTGTAATGTTTTGAGACTGATGGATCATTAGTGTATAATTTTAAAAATAGATAGTTCCTGTAAAATAATAATTTAATTCATTTTCTTTAGAAGAATGTGTAAACAAATTTGGTTGAATCTTGTTCCTGAAATCGAAAGCTATAACAATCCTTATTGGTTTTTTGATTACACGAAAGTTTAACCATTAACTTTAGATTCTGTTTGATTAAATTATAAATTGAAGAAAAAATTAAACTCAATTATCCGGAAAAATAGGAATTGTATAAAATCTATTTATTTTAGAGGGAAAAATTATATAAAATTATATGGCATCAGGAATATTTGCGATTTTAGATGATATCGCCGCTTTAATGGACGACGTAGCAATAGCAAGCAAAATTGCAACTCGGAAAACCGCTGGAATTTTGGGAGACGATTTAGCGGTAAATGCAGAGAAAGCTACAGGGTTTCTGGCCTCGAGGGAATTGCCGGTTCTTTGGGCCATTACTAAGGGTTCCTTTGTCAATAAATTAATTATTGTTCCAATCGCATTAATTTTAAATGCTTTTCTTCCAATTCTTATTAAATACATTTTATTAATAGGAGGAGCTTATTTAGCTTTTGAAGGGGCGGAAAAAATTATTCATTATTTATTTCACCGAAAGAAAGAAGGCCACGAAGTTATTAAAGAACAGGCTCTAGAGGGCGAGCAAGTAGAAAGTGCTAAAATAAAATCTGCAATTACAACTGATTTTATTCTTTCTGTGGAGATTGTGATTATAGCCTTAGGAACGGTGTTAGAAGAGCCTTTAGTTTTACAAATTCTTACGGTTTCTGTAGTTGCAATTTTGGCCACAATTGGTGTTTATGGCATCGTCGCATTGATTGTAAGAATGGATGATGCAGGCCTAAGTCTAATCAAAAGATCAAATGACAAAGGAATAGGTGCTAAAGTTGGACATCTTTTAGTTAAACTACTTCCAATCGTAATAAAAGCTTTAGGGGTTATTGGAACTATTGCACTTATACTAGTGGCTGGCGGTATCTTTGTGCATAATATAGATTATCTACACCACATTTTAACTAATATACCTTCCATAATTAAGGAATTTGGAATAGGACTTGTTGTAGGCTTTGTCGTATTCGGATTATTTATGGTAATAAAAAAAATATTCGGTTTTGGGAATGATAAACATTAATATATTTGCATAGGGTAATAAAATTTAGCATTTTGATCCCAAATGATATCTATAAAGAACATGTCTGTTGTATAAATTGGACATCAAATACAAATTTAGTTTATGAAAAAAATAGTAAATATTCTTTGTTTAATTGGAATTACAATAGGGGTTTCATCGTGTGAAAAAAAGACGGAAGAGATTCGTACGCCTTTAGAAACAGCTGATTTAATAGGGAAATGGGCAAAAATTACACAACCTATACGTGTTGATTCAGCAATTACGGATACAACAAATCTTGATACCATTAAAACGCTTGAATTTTCGGGAGATGGAAGGCTTAACATTACTCGTGGTCTGTTTTGTACCTTGGCTACAGACTTAACAAAATCTGAGGCAGGCACATTTGAATATTACGCTGTCAACTTATCAGAACAAGGTGGCACATCAAATATGTTGAAATTTGAAAAATGTACCTCTGGAATGCCTATATATATTCAGGGTAATACCCTGAGATTGGGATATGGAAAGGAGGCTGGTTCATTTGAAGAGTACAGAAAAATTGTTGAAGTCGAAATACCTGAAAACCCAGATCCGGAAGATCCCACTGATCCAGGAGATGAGTCAGAAGAAGGATCAAATGATAATTCAGGAGGCGAATAAAGAAAAAAATAAAGACACCCGATTAATTCTAAGCGGGTGTTTTTATTTTTTTACAATTTCACGTATTAAGAAATAAACACATAAAAATATTACTAGTTGAACGCTTCAGTACATAATTCTGCGTTCACTGCTGCTCCAGCCATATTTCCACTGTATACAGCATTTGCTACCGAGCGCATTGGGCTGCAAGAATCTCCTATAGCATAGACGGATTCTACTGAAGTTTTTTGAGTATTGGAAACATCAATATAATTTTGATCAGTGAATTTACACCCTAAATCTTTAGCAATACCGCTGTGCTGTTCAAAATCTGCCCTATAATACAATGCACTTAGACTGTGATATGACCCATCCTCAAAAATAAGGTGTTGAATACTTCCATTTTGATGTTTTATACTTTTTATTTTCTTTTCAATAATTTGAAGTTTTCGATTCGCAAGAATTGTCGTTTGTTCAGTGTTGAAATCAGCTTGTCCATTTGTGAAGATCGTAAGTTTATCGGTTAAATTCGAAACAAGCTGTGCATAATGAAAAGCAATGTCGGAATTTGAAAGAATGCCTGTGGGGTGATCTTTAAATTCATATCCATGACAATATGGGCAATGAATAACGGATTTTCCCCAACACTCCTCAAATCCATCCATATCAGGAATTATATCCTTTATACCCGTTGCGATAATTAGTTTTTTAGCATAAACTATACTTTTTTTATCTAAAGTAATCTGAAAACCATTGTCTATTTGTTCAACCTGTTCAATCTTTTCATTATGGAAGTCTACCGTGTTATATTTAGAGACCTGATGTCTTGCTATATTACTAATTTCAGTAGGTATTTTTCCGTCTTGTGTTAAGAAGTTATGTGAATGAGGTGTAAAGCGATTGCATGTTTTTCCACTATCAATGACTAAAACTTTCCTCAATGATCTTCCCAAACTCATCGCTGCGGAAAGACCAGAATAACTTCCTCCAATTATAAATACGTCATATTTTAAATTATTCATGATTAATTTTTATTGTTTTAGTGATCGGTTATAATTATTAACAAATGTAGTATAATAATTAGTAATGCAACAATGGTGCAATAATAAACCTGTAAATATTCTGTCAAAAGAAAAATTTAAAAATTCATTACATTAAATTTCCCACTTATTACATTTTGTGTTTTTATTCTTGTTAAGGTGTATAAAACTGTGTAACTTGTTGATATGTAACGTGTTGTTGGTTGTGTTGAGTTGAGTGTAAAGTAATGTTATTACTTTTTATAAAGTTGTGAGTTTAAACATATAACATTTGTTAATTATAGGAGAAGGTAATATGGAAAGTCTAAAATTTGAAATAAGTAAAGTCAATGTTCATCAATTGAACCACGTCAAAGATGCATTAAATGAAATAGCAAATATTAAAGACTGGGAAATAGCTCCTTATATTAATGGATATATATTATCTGTATCGGGAATTAATATTCCTAGCTATTCAATCCTTCAATCTATTGTCGCATTAGGGATTAATGCCGAACAATTGTACGAGGAATAATGTATCTAATTACAGTTAGAAAAAAGGTTATTTTTATTAGGAAAATAACCTTTTTTATTAATCAATCATCGTTTCCTTTTATTGATTTAATCTATTTCGAGGGATACTTCGAATAGTAATGACTCTTGTTTTAATAATGTCTTCATCAATTGAGAGGTAAGAAGCGATTTCATAATATTTAAAGCCTTCTACATACATACTAATAATAATATAATCTTCTTCAAATAGTAGTTCTACGGACTGTAGAATATCTCTGTAATTAAGTTGAGTTGCTGTAGAGCTTTTTGGATTATAATTAATAGGATTAGCTCTTAATTCTCTGATAGCTATGTCAGACAAAGGTTTTCTTTTTAATTTTCTGCTGTAAATATTCTTCAAGAGAATATAAAGCCAAGATACTATTTTAGGATTCCCTAAAAATTTATCTAAAGACTCTACAACTCGACTTCGGAATACCTGAAATAATTCATCTTTTTCAAAAGTGTTTTCAGAAAATTTGTTTGCTAATTTTCCCAAAATAATTTAATGTTCTCTGATTTTTACAATTTTAAGGATTTCCATAGCAGTAGAGTTATAATTAATATACAATCATAACGTGTTGTTTGTTATAATGTTATATTAAAATTAGCACCTAACGAAAACAGTATTTTATGTATCACTGTATCTAAATAATATTATGTCTTTAAAAAGGAGTAACTCTAATCTTACTATTAAACAATTCAATTAGAAAAAACTAATTAAGACATGAAATTGTTCTAATGAAAAAAGATGTCGAACCTTGATACCTATAATAAAAAGAGAGATTTTAATAAAACTTCAGAACCTAAAGCTGAGTTAAAAAATAAGGTTAATCAACCCTCTAAACTTAAATTTGTTGTTCAAAGGCATAATGCGAGTCGACTGCATTATGATTTTCGTCTTGAAATTGATGGTGCTTTAAAAAGTTGGGCGGTTCCGAAGGGCCCCTCTTTGAATCCGAAAGATAAAAGGTTAGCCGTACAGGTTGAGGATCATCCTTTGAGTTATGCTTCTTTCGAGGGTACTATTCCCAAAGGAAACTATGGAGCAGGTACTGTGGTCATCTTTGATGAAGGTTATTATACTTTTTTGGAATGTAAGAATGAAATGGAGTTTCTAGAGCAATGGGAAAAGGGATCCATTAAATTTAAATTAGAGGGTAAAACGCTAAAAGGTGACTTTGCATTGGTGAGGATGAAAGCTGATGATCCTAAAAACTGGCTTTTAATAAAACATAAGGATGAATTTTCTGTGAGCAACTCCTATAATGCGGAAGATTTCGTTCGCACCGAAGAGACAGCTCCTATTCCCATGTTTGCAAAACTTAGTAATAATATTCCAGACGATTCAGATTGGATTTATGAAAAGAAATTTGATGGTTTTCGAGCAATTGCAGTTGTAAATGACGAGAACTCAAAGTTGTTATCCAGAAATAGTAAATCATTAGCAGAAAAATTTCCTTCTTTATTGAATGATTTGAAGACCATTAAACATCATGTAATACTGGATGGGGAAATTGTAATTGAAGATAAAAAAGGAATATCCCAATTTCAGCTATTGCAAAAAGGAGAACCTATTTCAAAGAATTTTCAACTCACTTATTATGTCTTCGATATTTTAAACCTTAATAAAGATGATACTAAGAATCTACCATTGGTCGAGAGGAAAGAGTTATTGAAGTTATTATTAAATAAGTACAAGCTTAAACAGGTTATCTACGTTGAGAATTTAGGGCAAGATCAAAAAAGCGTTTTGGAATATGCAGAACAAAATAAATGGGAGGGAATAATTGCCAAGTTAAAAGATAGTCATTATCAGGAAGGAAAACGAAATGGTAATTGGCTTAAAATAAAATTAAAAAACACACAGGAAGCCATTATTTGTGGATATACAAGTCCTGCTGGAAGTCGTTCTTTTTTCGGCGCCCTAGTTTTAGGTGCTATGAGAGATAGAAAGTTAATTTATATAGGAAATTGTGGGACTGGTTTTAATGATGCTACATTAAAAATGTTGTTTGATAAGATGCATAAGTTAAAACGGAAAAAGAAGGTTTTTGATTCCAAAGATAAAGTAGCCAAAGAATCCGAAGTGACATGGATAACTCCCAAACTAATTTGCGATGTACATTATAGCGAATGGACAAATGATGAACATTTGAGACATCCTGTATTTAAAGGTCTGCGAACTGATAAGATTATAGACGATGTGAAAATTGAAATGCCTGAGGCAGAGATTATGAAAAAAGAGAGAAAAATAAAGGTGGGTAAGAAAGAAGTTAATTTGACTAATCTAAATAAAATATATTGGCCTAAGGAAAAGATAACTAAAGGTGATATGATTTATTATTACGAAGAAGTTGCTGATTATATTTTGCCTTATTTAAAAGATAAACCTATTTCAATGCATAGATTCCCAAATGGAATTGAAGCAGAAAGTTTTTTTCAAAAAGACGTTGACCCAGAAAAAATTCCTGATTGGTTACAAACAAGTGAAGTTTACTCAAAAAGCACAGACAAAACTATCGATTACGTGCTGTGTAACGACCTTCCATCTTTGCTTTATATAGCAAATTTGGGATCTATAGAAATCAATTCTTGGTTATCTACATATAAGAAACCAGATAAACCAGAGTTTGCAGTCTTAGATTTGGATCCTAATGGTGCGAGATGGGAAGATCTTATTGATGTTGCTCTCACTGCAAAAGAATTTTTAGATAAAGCAAAAGTTCCTTGCTTTGTAAAAACTTCAGGGTCAACAGGATTACATATTTTAATTAATGTGGCTGCGAAATATGATTATGAAATAGTAAGAGATTTTATTCAGTTCATTGGAGAATTAATTAATCAAAATCATCCTGAGACCACAAGTTTAATAAGAGATCCAAAAAAGAGGAAAGGATTGATTTATCTTGATTACTTACAAAATAAGCAAGGCCAAACGATAGCATCTGCATATAGTGTCAGACCTAAATCAATGGCTACTGTTAGCACACCTTTAGATTGGCAAGAGGTTAACTACTCTTTGAAAATGACTGATTTTACGATTTATAATACCCTGGAGCGAATTTCTAAAATAGAAGATCCCTGGAAAGATATCTGGAAAAGTAAAATAGATATAAAAGCTGCTTTAGCAAATTTTTAAGCTAAACTTGCCTTTAATTTTTCTAATAGATCTGATGCTTTGGTGTTCTCCACATTAATCTTTCTGATAGTCGCTCTTTTTCCTTTACTTTTTTGTTTGATAATTTTTAACAGCTCGTTGCTATATTCATTTTTATAAGCGGATATATCAAATTCTTTACTGTTAAGTTTTATGAGCTTCATAGCCATATCCATTTCCTCTTTTTTAATACGAGTTGCGGGGGCTGTACTTATTTCTTCAAGGCCTCTAATTTCTTCCTCAAATCTTAACTTGTTCAAAACCAAAATATCTTTGTAAGGTTTAATGATTGCCAGGTTTTCAACATTTCTCATAACAAAAGTTCCTAATCCGGCCATCTTGCTTTTCTCTAAAGCTTTTAATAATAATTGATATGCTTTTTCACCGGATTTCTGAGGTTCTAGATAATAGGGAGTGTCATAATAAATACTATCTATTTCTGCTAGCTTAACGAATGATTGTAGATTTATCATCTTATTTTTTTCAGGAAGAGCTTCTTCGAAATCAGCATCTTCCAAAACAATATACTTGTCTTTAAGGAGATAGCCTTTTACAATATTGTCCCAACTCACTTCCTTACCTGACTTTTCATTAACCCTTTTATATTTAATATTTGCGTGATCTTTTCGATCCAACATATCTAAATCAAGACTGCTAGTTTGTGTTGCCGAATAAATTTTTATCGGAATATTAACTAGTCCAAATCCTATGGCACCCGTCCAAATTGCTCTCATAATAATCTTTTTCACTAATAACAACTAAACCACCAGAAGGTTCAAATCCATAGATTATAAATAAAAGAATATTAATTAAATTGTAATTCTACCTCCGGTTGCGGGTATAGTAGCACCTGATATATAAGAAGCTGCTGCTGAAGCTAAGAAAACATATATTGGTGCTATTTCTGCCGGTTGCCCCGGTCGTCCAATAGGCGTATTATCTCCAAATTTTTCGTGATCAGGTATTGTACTCGGTATTAGAGGAGTCCAAACCGGTCCCGGCGCCACCGCATTGACCCTTATTCCAGTACCATCCTCTAGGAATTTTTGGGCTAAGTTAGAAGTGAAGTTTTGAATAGCTGCTTTACTAGCAGCATAGGGTAATAAGGTTGGGTTGGGATCATAGGCATTCACCGAAGTCGTATTTATAATACTCCCACCTTTTGGAATATGCTTATAAGCATACTTAGTCAAATAAAACATTGCACTAAGATTTACTTCAAATGTTTTATTCCACTCTTCTGCGGTGATGTCTTTTAAATCTTTGTAAGACATCTGATAAGCTGCATTATTGACAAGGATATCTATTTTTCCAAAATGACTAATAGTTTCTTCTATTATTTTTCTACAAGTTAGTTCTTGTCTGATATCTCCCTTAAACAATAGAGCTTGAGTGCCAGCTTTTTTTACCCAATTGACAGTATCATTTGCGTCTTCATCTTCAACATCATCCTTATATGATATTACAATATCTGCACCTTCTCGAGCCATGGCTATTGCGATTGCTTTTCCAATTCCGGAATCAGCACCTGTTATAATTGCTACTTTTCCCTTTAGGATATTATTGCCAATATAGGTGTCTTCACCATGATCAGGAAGAGGATCCATTTTTTTAGTTTCACCGGGAGGAGATTGAGGTTGTTTTTTAAAAGGTGGCTTTGGGTATAACGTTTCTGGGTTTCCTTCTCTTTTAGTGTCCATATTATAAAATTTAAAAGATACTGTGAATGAAATCTAGTTAATAGATTCTCTATTTATATATAGAACAATTTAGATTTGTAATCGTTCAAGATAAATAAGAATAGTTTGACGATGGAAGTAAAAAGCTTGTATGAAATAGTATTTGATGGTGCAAGTTCGGAATTATTAATTGAGATTATTTTTCGGACCTTTATAATGTTCCTTTTAATCTTATTGTTTTTAAGAATTTCCGGTAGGAGAGGTGTTAGGCAATTGACTTTGTTTGAAGTCGCTATAATATTGGGTTTAGGCTCTGCTGCCGGTGATCCAATGTTCCAAGATGATTTACCTATTCTTAATGCCATATTAGTTTTTATTATTGTTCTCTTACTTTATAAGCTTGTAACTTGGTTGACTTCAAAGTTCTCTTTTGTGAATAAGATAATGGAAGGAGATCCTCTGGTGATCGTTCGCAATGGAGAATTTGCTATAAATGAGGAAAACGCATCAAGTTTCTCCAAAATGGAGTTCTTTAGTGAGCTAAGGAATGAATCTGTAGAACATTTGGGACAAGTAAGAATAGCTGTTTTGGAAACGGATGGATCCTTAAGTGTGTTACGGTATAAGAAAGAAGAGGTTAAATATGGTCTTCCATTATTCCCTGATGATTACAAAGAAGTTGAAATCTCAAATAGTAGAGGTCCTTATGCATGTATGTTTTGCGGAAATGTCATTAATCATTTGGAAATGAAAATTCAGTGTCCTAAATGTCAAAAAGATAAGTGGGCGTCTGCGATTATAACTCCATAAAGAAACATTTATATTGAATTAAAATATTTCTTTATGATAACATAGGATGTCCAAAATGCGATATTACTTTCAGCACCTTGGTTTTTATTGCAACCATAAGATTCTAAACCATCATAACAAGCCATGTTATTAAAATCAAAAAGACTTTCCTTCTTTATATTCACTCCAAGATACCACAAAAATGCGAGGTATATTTTTTCTTCACAATGTATACTAGTGTTATAATGTGTTGCTTCATCATATAATAATAATATACTTAGGACTTCAATTGGTTGTTGTCCAAAATCACTGCTAGATTCACCTTTTTTGAACCAATCTTCATTACCTACAGGTGATAAATATCCATTCTTGAAATAGATTTTATCTAGAAAAGAAAAGCTCTCTAAGCCAATATTAACTAAATCTGAATCTCCAAGAATTTTGCCTGCCTTTAAAAGGCTAAAAGGTATGATTGCGTTATCATACGAGATAATTTCTTCGTACCATTGCCAGTCGGGGCCATTCGCACTTTTGTATTCGGCTTTCAGAAATCCTATAAGATTTTCCAAAAGACGTAAGTAGTGATTGTCGTTGGGTTTATTTTCTAAGAAAAACGCTATTCCCAGGACGCAATATGCTATTGCTCGCACCGATTTTATTTTTTCAATATGTTTGCTTCCCTGATCAAAAATTTCCTTGGTAATCGCATGGTACTTTGAGAATTTAGGTTGAGAGAGAAGGTAACCTACTGCCCAAACTGTTCGTCCTAAACTATCATCAGATCCATTCTCTTCCAGAAATTTTAAATCATAAGACATGAAATTCCTAAATGAACCATCTTTATTTTGGGCGTAATATATATAAGAGAGATAAATCGGGATGAGCCTGTTTTCCAATAATATTGGTTCAATGTCCGTAGCCATTAATAGCAGGAGTAAAGCTCTTGAATTATCATCTAAACAATATCCATGATGATAATTAGGAATATTAAATGTAGCATGCTGAAAGATACCCGTATGATTACTAAGTAATTCAATATGTCGTAAATCAATTTGTGGAACTTTTTCTAAAAATTCGGACAGTTTTGATATTGTTTCATTAGAATCCAATTTTGTTGTGTTTTATAGCTATAATTATTATTGAGAAATCAATTTATTAGTTTTACCCGGAGCTAAGTATTTGATTATAGTTTTACTTTTTTGATTAAAGACTGAATTTAAGCGATTTTCAATAATAGAAGAAATTAATTTTATATGCTGCTTTCCTACATTCTTCCAAGACATTGATTTGCCAAATGCAAATGCGTTATTCCTATACTTTTGTAATAATGTCGGATTATGTAATAAATTATTAATGATATCAGCTAATCCATCTGCATCATTAAAATCAAATAAACAACCACGTTCTTCACTGAGCAAGTCTTTTGCATACCAATAAGGAGTAGAAAGGACAGCTGCACCAGCTCCTATAGCGAAGGAAAGTGTGCCGCTACTCATTTGATTTTCATTTGGATATGGGGTAACATATAAATCACAGGCCTTAAGATAAATTTGAAGCATAGCATCACTCACAAAACTGTCGACAAAAAAGACTTTACCTGATAAGTTTAATTGTCCTGCTTGTTGCATCAAACTGTTTTTATAATGGTCACCTTCGATTTTGAAAACATTCGGGTGAGTGGCCCCAAGGATAATGTAAACAAAATTTTCATCCGTAACTTTTGAGGTGGCTTTAATAGCTACCTCATAACCTTTATTCCTTCCTAATAAACCAAAGGACAGCATTACTTTTTTTCCTTCCAGTCCTAACCTGATTTTAGCTTCTTTATTGCTTAACTTGAAATCCGGGACTCCGTGTGGAATTACTTCCAATTTGTCTGCATTAACATGATATACATTTTTTAACATGTCTATAGCACGAGCAGTCATAGCGGTTATTTTTTTACTATGATCTGTTACCTTCTGTATTACACTATACTCTTCAAGACTTGGGTTTTGTAATATGGTATGTAGGTTTGATATCAATGGAACCTTTAAATTGAAAATAAACTCCAAAATATAATTGCCAGCTTCTCCACCAAAAATTCCGAATTCATGCTGAATAATGCAACAATCATACTGTTGATGGTTGGCCCAAACTGCGGCGTTTGCATAATCTTCCTTTACATCACGGCTTATCGTCTTTTTTACTTCCTGCGGGAAAGCATTCTCCGTACGATCTAAAATAGCAATGATGTCTACTTGATTTTCCTGACTTGAGATGGAGGAATATAAGTCATGAGTAAAAGTTGCAATTCCACATTTTCTAGGCAAGTAGGTGCCTATAATCAAAATCTTCATAGTTTTTCTAACTGAAATTATGTTATTCTTAATAGTAAGTATGATAAGAACACCTACAATTCTAGAATTGTTCAGCCCCTGTTGAAAATAAATTTAAATAAGATTGTCTAAACAAGAATCAATCTGAATGGTTAATAGAGTGTATATCGTTATTTAACACTTATCTCCATTATGGGAATTACTGTAATTCGTAAGAATATTTTATTTAAACCTAAGTTAGACAGGGTTTTAGCTCGTCGATTTAATTTATCTGTTGAAAGAACCAAAAGAATCATAAAACGAGTTTTGGGACTATCGGATGAAAAAAAAATTACATTAATAACACAAATATTGAGAAATTATGCTCGCAGGCATCGGAGTATTCTCAATGTTTTAGAAAGACATTATAAATTGAAGGAACCGCTGTTAAAAGATCTCGATATTGATAAACATAAATTAACTGAAGTTGAAAAACTATTAATAGGTTCATTTTTTACGATGGAGTATAGCATAGAGGCTGCCGCATATTTTAATCCATCGATCATTCTTTCACCTGATCAATCCCAAACACATGAAGGAGAGAAGCGAATCATCCTTAGTTTTCGAGCTGTTGGAGAGGGCCATTTATCATCTATTGTATTTCGCTCAGGAATTATAGATAACAATCTCGATATTCATCTTGATGAGGTAGGAATATTACTCGAAAAACCAAAACACATCAAAAATACAAGATATAAAAAGGAAGACTTTGTTGAGAAGTTATTGCTAATGCATAAACTTGATAAGAAGATTCTAAAGATAATTAATGAGAAATTAACTGCTACATTTATTTATGATGAGCTAATACGCTTCGTAAAAGAAATTGAGGAAGAAAATGAGTTGAATTATGATAATAAGATATTGATGCAACAAATATTATGGTTGGCATCCTCACACTATGATATCTCATACTCTTTAGACACTTCTATTTCTGAGAGAGTTATTTTCCCTATAAGTGATACTGAAAAGAATGGAATTGAAGATGCTCGATTTGTTCGATTTATTAATGATAAGGGGCATGATACCTATTATGCAACTTATACGGCATATGACGGACATTCAATCTTACCTAAATTACTTTCTACCAAAGATTTTGTGAATTTTAAAATTCATCCTATTAATGGAAAAATAGCAAATAAAGGCGCAGCATTATTTCCACGTAAAGTAGCTGGAAAATATGCGATGCTTTGTCGAGTAGATGGCGAAAATAGTTATGTGTCGTTTTCGGATTCATTGACTAATTGGCATGGAGATATATTTCTCGTAGCTGAACCAGAATATCCATGGGAATTTATTCAGGTCGGTAACTGCGGCTCTCCAATGGAGACTGAAAAAGGTTGGTTAGTCATCACTCATTCCGTTGGTCCAATGCGAGAGTACATGATAGGAGCGATGTTATTAGATTTGAAAGACCCTACAAAAGTATTAGGAAAATTAAAAGAACCTTTATTATTCGCGAATGAAGATGAAAGAAATGGATACGTTCCGAATGTTTTATATTCATGTGGTCAGATTATTCACAATAATCAAGTCATTCTTCCTTATGCATATTCCGATCATGAATCTACCTATGCCACTGTTTGTTTAGAGGAGTTGCTTTCTACTTTATTGAAAGAAGATTAATATCAAGTTTAAAGGAAGGAATCAAACTATCCTTAAATTATTAAGGTTTATGAAGTATACCGCTAATTAAGGCTTTCCACTGAGAGGATGATGCCCCTAATTTAGCCCCTAAAGCAACAAATAAATTCCTTAGTTTATCTAGTAAAGAATCAAGTTCTAAGTTTATTACCTCATTTCTGCCAAAATAATTTGCTTCAACAGTTTTTCCATCTCTTTTTACTTGAATTGAAGAACTCGCCATATTTTTAAAGAAATGTTTTGTTTCATGATCATCTTCCAAATTAGGCAAAGAGCTTGGTCTTAGCGTTAAAGTAATTAGGTCTTGAGATGCATCAGAAGACTCATCAATTTGTTCGATCTGTACATAATCGTATCCACCAGTAGTATTTAACCCTGGGCCGGGAATATCTATTTTTATAAAATCACCTTCTTGAGGTGTTTCCATTGAATGCTCTCCAAACGAATCTAAATGTTCAAATGAAGCAACTGGGAGATTTGCTATTTCGTACCACTTGTTAATTTGAAGTAATCTGTTTTTAGCTTCCTGATAAAAAAACTTTGAATCTGATTCTGAATCAAACGTTCTTGAGTCTTTGATGTCTAGGGATTTACCTGTATGTTGTGCCGGAATTAAGTGTTTCATAACTGTATTTTAGTTAGAAAACAATTAAAATAAGAATTCGTTGGATAAGATTTTCTTTTAAATTTTATCAATTTTTGAATTATCATATTTCAGAGTCATCCAAGATTCTAAATAAATCTTCAGAATTAATGGGTTTAGATAAGAAATTCATTTTTTTTGATTCTCTTATGGCAGATTCTCGGTCAACATTGCTAATCGAAGAACTGATAATATAGGTATTCACTACTCTTAATTCAAATAAGTCCTCTTTATGGATGGTATCCAATAATTCCCAGCCGTTAAGCAAAGGCATATTAATGTCGATAAATAATAAATGTGGATATTTTTCCATATCCGATTTAGTTTTTCTAAAGGCTTCCAATGCACTATGTCCTTCGGGATATACCTCAAGTGAAATTTTTTTTCGGGGATATTGTTCTAATATATTTTTAAAAAGAAAACAGAATATTGAATCATCGTCAACTAAGGTAATCCTTAATGTATCCATATTTTTGGTTTAAATTAATCTTTTAACTTAAAGTTAGGCAAACTAATAGTTATTTTATTTCCATTTTCTTCTACAGTAGAAATAGAAATATTTCCTCCAAAATAGTGAATTTGTTGCTTAGCCATGTATATATCCATCAATAAATTTTCATCTATATCATTATCTATGTTTGGAAATCCTTCCTCAACTGAAAATAGACGTTTTAAAGGGCAATTATTTTCTATAGAAAGATGAAAGCAATTATCCTCTTCCCAGGTAGAAATATTAATCCTGATCATATTTTTACCGTCATAATTATTTAAGGTCTCCAGAATTAAAAATTGAAAGATTTTTTGAATATATAAGGATGGAAAAACAATTTGAGATTTTAAGATTCGATTTTCAATTTCAAGATGTCCCATTGCAATTTCTTTATGGAAAATAACTTGAATATTTTCTATGATGTCAATAATATTATTAGACTGAAATAAGAATTCTTTAGAATTTTGATTATCCAAAGTACCTATTAGGTTATCAAAAAGTTTTAAAAATTTTTGGTTACTAACTTTTAATAGATTGATTAATAAATCTATTGTTTCTTTCTTTTGTTTAACCTCTAATTGGTTGATAATCATTTCAATGTTGCTAATTGGAGTTCTTAAGTTATGGGTCAAAACTTGGTTATATGCTTCTAATTGCTTAACCTTTACTTTAAGTTCATAGTTAACTTGTTCAAGAAGGTCATTTTGGATATTTAATTTTTTTTCATTGTTCTTAAACAATGACAAATCTTGGATTTGACATAGAAAATAAACTAAGGTACCTGAAGAGTCTCTTATAGGTGAAATATTAATCAAACACCAAATTATTTTTTTTCCTCTAGCGACGCATTGAGCTTCTAATATTACTTTCTCTTTTCTTCCCCTCTTAACATCAGACAAAGCTGTTAGTATTTTAGAAAGATGATCTTCATGGATGAAATTGGAAAGTTTTTGTTCTAATAATTCTTTGGCAGAATTATAATTAAGGATATTTAATAATTCGGGGTTATGTTCAATAACATTTAATTTATTATTCAATAAGAGCATTCCAATTGAAGAATTAATAAATGCTCTATTGAATTTTTCCTCTTTTATTTGAATTTTGGAAATAAGCTTTTGCTCTCTAGTAATATTAGTAATGATAACAGTTAATTTATCAGTTCTGTTTTTTATGATTTTGGTTTGCATTTTAAACCATTGAACTGGAATTTCTTGAAATGGCGATTTATATTTCAAGGAATAACTTTGCTGATTTCTGAAAGATTTTTTGATGATATTAAAAAAATCATTTGATAAGTCTTCAGAAAACAATTCTGATAACGATTTATTGATTATGAATTCCTTGTCAAAAAACAACTGTTCAGGATTAGCGGTCCAACAATTCAAAATTATCCCTTGATTACTTATTTCAAATACGATATCATCCATGGAAGCCACTAGAGAATCAAATTCTTGAATTTTTTGTCTCAATTCATGGATTTCATTAGTCAAATGTTGGATGTTCATATGAATACAGATTTAGTTTGTTCTAAAAATATAATGTGCATTCCAGAAAATTTAATCAAATAAGTTATCCATGCAATGCTTTGAATAGAAAAAACGAATATAGCTAACATTAAAGATAATGAAATAATAATTTTTTATAAGGATAGATACCTAAAATAGATCCCTTAAGATTTACATTTTATTAAAAAACATTGAAAAAAAATGTAACTTGCTGACATTTACTTAAGGGCAATTTTGTGGTTAAAACTGGGGATTTATCTGATACAATTCAATGATCAAGAAGTTTATTAAGTTATTGTTTGTCAGGTTTTTATGGTGTTGATAAGGCGGTTAGAAATGCTTAATAGTGTGTGGTAATTTTCTTCTACTTGATGAAGTAGTACAAAGAAATTTTATGTCATTATTGTATTTGTTGAAACTTATTTTTAATATAATTCAATAAAATTAATTTTGCTTTCTTGATATATTCTTTTTTGATTATGGAAATATTTAATCATTTACATCAAAAACTGTTCGGTTTCAGTGTGTTGGTCAAATCAGAATCTATTTTGACTTTTAAAATGATTTATAAGGAGTAATTGATTTTAAATAAACTATGTAAGATTTTTAATGGATTACCATAGTTTAACACGCTAATATTAATTTTTATTGTTTTCGTAGTATTTATAAAATATAACCGAAGGAAAAAGTGACTTTAATTTTAAAAAGTGGAAGACCTGTTGTTAGATTGAGAGCTTTTAGAGCTATTGATGATCCCGAAACTTGTTTACGATTTATCAAAGGACATGAATATGTATTAACCTCAATTGGTGTAAAAAAAGTAACCTCGTCCAAAGATGACTGGATGTTTAATCCAGCCGCATTCGTATTAATTGTAGAGTCTTTAGATGGGGCCAACGTGTATGGAGGAGCACGAATTCATGTTGCGGGTGGCACTCAAGCTCTACCTATAGAAGACGCAACAGGGATAATGGATCCAAAGATTTTTGATTTAGTTTGGTCATATGCAAAAGAAGGAACAGGTGAGGGTTGTGGCTTATGGAATTCCAGAGAAATAGCCGGATACGGAATTGGTAGTATATTTTTGACGCGGGCCGCCATTGCAATTGCTCCTAGGATTGGATTGAAAACCTTATTTGCCCTTTGTGCTCCTTATACTATTAACTTAACAAAATCAGTCGGATATAGACAGGAAACTGGTGTTGGTAATAATGGTACGTTTTATTATCCAAAATTAGATCTCTTAGCAACAACCATGATTTTAGACGATGTAGCACTTTTACCAACTGCGTCAGCTGAAGATCGAGAAGCCATTCTAGCACTTAGAGAACTTCCTGTTGGTCCTAGAATTGAAGTTCTTCGATCAAAAGAAATTGAAATCCATTATGACTTGAGTTTAAATGATCTGAAAGGTTGGGATTTAGATAGTATTATAAAAATGGCAAACGGGCCCCGCTCAATTAATAAAGGTATAAACCCAAATGATATAGTAATTTTTTAATAGTATATGAAAAATCCGATTATTGATATTGCTGGATCCTATCAACCAATTATTTGGAATTTAAATATTGATAAAGATATCAATGAGTTAAATAAGCTAAGAGAAAGTGGAGAAATACTGTTTGAAGTTGATGAATTTGATAGGCAATTAAGAGATTTATATAAATGTCGTTATCCAGATAAAGTCAAAAACGAAGAACAATTTAATGTTTTTCTAGTTGAATTAAGTAATGGTAAACAAATACAAGAAATAGGTCGCTGGGTTTATTATCCATGGAGGAAAACGTTAGTGCATCTTCTCGCAAAAGAAGAGTTCATCGAAGTAAGGACTAATCGTAATAAACTAAAGATTTTACAGGAGGAACAAGATGATTTATCCTCTAAGACAGTAGGAATTATCGGACTTTCTGTTGGACAATCTGTAGCGGTTACCTTGGCTATGGAAAGGAGTTTTGGGAAGATAAAGCTGGCAGATTACGATACTTTAGACTTAAGTAACCTGAATCGACTGCGTACGGGTGTATTTAATTTAGGTATTCCAAAAGTGATACTTGCGGCTAGGGAAATCACTGAAATAGACCCTTATATTGAAGTAGAAATTTTTCCTGAGGGTATAAATTCAGAAAATTATCATCAGTTTCTTCAAGGAACAGGTAAGTTGGATCTCCTAGTGGAAGTATGTGATAACTTCGAGGTAAAAGTAGAAAGTAGGATTCGTGCAAGGAAATTGGGAATTCCTGTAATTATGGAAACTAATGATCGAGGTATGTTAGATGTAGAGCGATTTGATCAGGATCAAAGTATGCAAATATTCCATGGCTTGGTTAGTGATATTGATATTAACAATATTAATGATTTAGATACTAAATCTCGTATGGAAATACTTATGAAAATAGTGAATGCACCTCAATTATCAGATAGAATGAAATTATCTCTTCCTGAAATTGGTAAATCAATTAATTCATGGCCACAATTAGCTTCAGAGGTAGTTTTGGGTGCAGGGATAAGTGCATGGGCATGTAGGAAATTATTGTTAGGACAGTATTTGCCGTCAGGAAGATATTATATAGATCTGGAGCAAATATTAAGTTTGAAGAAAAGGTAAATTAATAAACGATTTATGATTAAATCCATTATTTCATCAGTCTTTGTCTTCTGTTTTTTCTTACATTCAGAAGTAAAAGCAGCGATAGATAATGTAATCTATTTTAATGGAAAAGATATTCGGTATGTAGGTGAAAATTTATTGATTTTTAAAGATATTTCAGATAGTTTAACTATTTCCGATGTAATAAATAGACCTGAACTCTTTAAAAGTGCCCATTCAGAAGTTCCAAATATAGGATTAGCCAATAAACCACAATGGATTAAGTTTGAAATTGAAAATTTATCTCAAGAAGATAAACTCTTTATAAATCTTTCATTCCCCAATATAGATCATGTTAAATTTTATTCAGTAACTGATTCCGGGATTGATAGTGTATCTTATTCAGTGGGATCCTCTTATCAGGATAGAAAATATAATCATCAATATTATTTGTTTGATCTAGCTCTTAAAAAGGGGGAAAGAGCTACCTGTTATATCCAATTGTTAAACAAAACACAAATTAGTGTTCCTATATCAATCCAATCCTTACGAGGACTTTTTCGTTTTTTACAACAAGAAGATATTTTATCAGCCATTTATGTCGGTTTGATGTGGTCTCTTATTTTATATAATGCATTTTTATATTTTTCTACCAAGGAGAAGCATTACCTCAATTATGTCAATTATATATTTTGGGTATTTGTGGCACAGATGGCAGTATTGGGCTTGATAGAACGTGTTTTTCATATTCGGAGCGAGTGGCTTTCTTCACGTATCTTAACTTTTACCGGAGCTATGTCCGGAATAGGTGCCATTCTGTTTGTTAAATCTTTTTTACAAACAGCAATCACCGCTAAACGATTTAACATCCTTTTGAATATTTTTCTTGCAGGTTATGTATTAGCTATACTATTACTTTTAATAGGTTTTATTCTTCCTGCATATATAATCGTAAATTTAATTGCAGGTGGTGGTGCCGCATTTGTCTTGTTGTATGCTTTTGAACTCTCAAGGAGAAATTATAGACAAACACACCTGTTTCTTTATGCATGGTGTATTTTTCTTCTAAGTGTACTGATTTTTGTTCTAAAAGATTATGGCATATTACCAACCAATATTTTCACCACGAGATCGGTTCAAATTGGTTCTGTTATAGAAGCTTTATTACTTTCTTTCGCGCTGGCCGATAAGATTAATACCTACAGAAAAGAGATGTTGGATTTACAAGTCAGGGAACTTGCCATTTCGCAAGAGAATGAGAAATTGATTCGAGAACAAAATATTGTTTTAGAACATCGGGTAAAGGAAAGAACTGAAGAGCTTCAAAAGTCCAATAAATCTTTAAACCTCACATTAACGAATTTAAGAGAAGCTCAAGCTCAACTGGTGGAGTCAGAAAAAATGGCCTCTTTAGGACAATTGACAGCTGGTGTAGCACATGAAATCAATAACCCAATTAATTTTGTAACCTCAAATGTATTACCATTACGAAGAGATGTGGGAATTCTATGGGAAATTGTCAAAGAAATAGAAACTATCGCATTGAACGAGGAAATAGGATTCGAAGAAAAAAGAAAGAAAATTCAATTTTTGAAAGAACATCACGACTTGGATTACCTCAATGCTGAAATTGATTTTTTATTAAAAGGAATGAAGGAGGGAGCTGAAAGAACTGCAGAAATTGTGAAAAGTCTGAAGATATTTTCAAGGGTAGATGAAGAGAGTCTTATGGATGCAAACATAAATGACGGTATTGATTCCACTTTGGTTATCTTAAATAGTGTAACTAAAGACAAGATTAGAATTGAAAAGAAATATGATGATAATCTCGTAATTGAATGTTATCCGGGGAAAATAAATCAAGTTTTTATGAATATTTTATCGAATGCGATCTATGCAATTGATAAGAAGTTTGGTAGCGATTTGGGTGGTGAAATAAAAATCGAAACAAAACCTATGGAAGGAAAATCAGAAGTGATGATAAAAATAAGTGACAATGGCGTTGGCATTCCAAATGAAATAAAGAATAGAATTTTTGAACCCTTTTTTACAACTAAAGATGTAGGTGAGGGTACAGGACTTGGAATGTCAATTGTCTATAAAACAATAGAACGTCATAAAGGCAAAATTATCTTGGAATCGGAAGTTGGAGAGGGAACATCATTTACAATCATTTTGCCAACCAATCAGTTTGCATAGGTATAAAATTATAATAAACATTTTTAGTATAGACTGAGAAGTAATTATATGGAAAAGAGTATTGAAATATTATACATTGACGATGAGTATAATAATTTAGTTGGATTTAAGGCAGCATTTAGGTTTCATTATAACATTCATATTGCTAGTAATACCACTGATGCAGAAAATATTTTGATGACAAATCCTAACATTAGGATTATATTTTGTGATCAGAAGATGCCAGGAGAAAATGGGATAGATTTTTTTAATCGCATTAAAAGAGAATTTCCACGACCGATTCGCATATTGATTACAGCCTTTGCAGATATGGAAATTGTAATTGATTCGATAAATCGTGGCCATATTTTCAGATTTGTCCGGAAACCCTGGGAAGAGTCAGAAATCATTTCTTGTATTGAAGAAGCAAATAAATTTTTTGTAACAAACTCTTTGTTGGAAACCCGTAATATAGAATTACAGAAAGCCTACGAAGAACTTGATAAATTTGCATATAGCGTTAGCCATGATCTTAAGGATCCTCTAGCAGGAGTGCTTGGGGCTATACGCATAGCAATGGACTTTAAAAATGTTGACCAACTGCATGATATCTTATTTTTGATGCGGTCATCAATAGTTAAATTAGAAGATTACATTAATAGTCTACGTGATTATTATTTATTAAGAAGGGGGGAATTGAATCTTTCGAAAATTGATTTCAACCTTTTATTTAATGATGTCTTAGAATTCTATAAAGTTTATACAAAAAGTAACGGAATTGAAATAACAGTAGAAGTTAATCAAAACTATGCTTTTATAAATGACAAGTCCGTCCTGGAACTTATTATTTATAATCTTTTATCAAATGCCATAAAATATCAAAAAGATAGTTCACTTATTAAAAAAGTTCATTTATCTGTAGATGTTATAGATGGTATAGCTAAAATATCAGTTTCCGATAACGGAATCGGAATTCCAAAAGTTTCCCATGAAGATATATTTAAACTCTTTTTTAGAGCAAGTGATCAGGCAGAAGGAATGGGTTTTGGTCTTTATAATGTTAAAACTGCTATTCAGAAAGTGAATGGGGAAATAGGGGTAGATTCAGAAATAGGTAAAGGTTCTAAATTTACAGTAACTATTCCATCTAAGGAATAGTTACAAATTATAAAACAACTACATTATGAGAGTAGTTTCTGACGTAGCAGGAATTCCAATTGTTCATTTGAAATTTCTAAATTTGATTTTTGCTCCAAGATTTTCTTCTTGTGGATATAGGCTTCGTAAGCTCTGGAAATGGTATTGGAAATATCCTCCGCATTCCATGGTTTGTTCAAATAATGAAAAATTTTACCTTTATTGATAGCATCAACAACAGCACTCATATCTGTATAACCTGTCAACAAAATTCGAATCGGATCAGGATTGATTTTGATAATTTTTTCTAAAAATTCAACCCCAGTCATCTCGGGCATTCTTTGATCCGTAATAATAATGTGGATATCGTTGTTTTTGATAATATCAATAGCATCTTCACCTTTTATAGCGGTAAACACATTATATTTTAGCCTAAAAGTGGCTTTAAAAGAAAATAAATTGTTCTCTTCATCGTCCAGATATAAAACGTTAATCTTTTCCCCCATATCAATTTCTTTCTTAATTGTATAATATTTTCAAAAATACTATTTTTTAATAAAAGTGTACTTTAATCTTCAACAGGAGTATGATAAATCCCGGGAATTTTTGAGGGTTTAGCTCTACCGGCATCAATGATTCTTAAGTCTATCATTTTAGTTATATCATCATTTTCGGGAATATACATCTGTCCATCCAGATCTGTGCCATTATTGTGCCCCCAAGGGTTTCTCATTACAAATATAGGCATATATCCGTTTTTTTCAGTTTTGGGAGCATAACTAAATGACCATGCATGACCAGAAACTGTTTTGCTGGGGCCTACTTCTACATCAGCTTTATCAAACCCTCCGATAACTATTTTTCCCTCAGCTAATGAAACTTCTACAGCTCTTTTTAATTCTTCTGGAGTCAATTTTCGAGAATAGAAGGCAAAACTGCTGCCATTTCCTGTAAGGGTTGGACTTGCGTATTCACTCCCTATTCCCTCAATGTTGGAAACTAGTTTGTAGATATCATTATATTTCATTAAGGCTTTCTCTAAAATAGTCGCCCATGTCGCTTGACTATTCTTCCCATTTACACCCGCTAATTTTCCTGTATTCCGATAGCTTAAAAATTTGTTACTAACCCGTACTTCAATTTGCTGAGCATCAGGATCAAACATTTTAACTGAATAAGATCCATTATGATTGTCTGTAATTAGAGATTTAACATAATCAGGATTGATGTAAGCAATTTCTGCAAAAATCGCAATTGCTGAACAGTCACCTAAGGCCCTTTGATTACAGTCTGCAGGACTTGGATTTATAAAGGGATATAATTCAACATCAAATGGACTTAATACTAAATTGGATGTTTGATTAGGAGGAATAGAAGGTTCTCTCGCAGGGTCGCTTAGCCATTTTATGTCGTCAGCAGTTGTTTTTTTTAGGTTTTCGAAATGAATACCCATGGCCGTTTTAGTAGATACTGTGGGGCCTTGAGATTTAGACATTAAGTCGTCTATAGTGCCATAGTCATGATTCTCAGGCGTTTCCTCAACGTTAACATCGTCTTTTGAACATGATAAATTAGAAAATAATAAGAAAAGAGATAACGTATAAGTAATTATTGGATATGAAAATTTTCTCATATTATAGCGTTTTGGTTATTGGTATACATAATCTTCAATCTAATTGATTGATTCGTAGTGTTATGTGTTATTCCTTAATACTAACGATAAAAAAATCAATTTGTTTTCTTTAAAATTCATTTTTCTAAATTTGAAATTGTTAAATTTTTTAGTCAACTATAATCTTCAATACCTTAAAGCAATACTTTATATAAAAAATAATGCTATTTTAGGGGTCAGACATTTAGTAAAGACCCTATTTATTTTTGATTAATATGAGTAATATCACCTTAAAGGAGTTAGCTGCTAAATTAGGGATTTCGATTTCAACAGTATCGAAAGCTTTAAATGATAGTTTTGAGATCAGCGAAGAAACTAAACTTCGAGTAAGGAAGATGGCACAAGAATTTAATTACAAACCAAATATTCTCGCTAAAAGCCTTAAAACGGGTCGAAGTAATTCTATTGGTTTAATTATTCCATATTTATCTAATCCCTTCCAGTCACAAGTATTGGAAGGGGCGCATCAAGCTGCTTATGAGCGAAATTATAAGTTGGTGTTTATGCAAAGTCGTGAAAATGCTAAGCTGGAACAGGAATCTTTAAAAACACTTCAACAGCAGAATGTAGAAGGGATTATCATTACTCCATCAGCTAATAGTAATTTAAAATATTTAAAACAATTCCATCAAATGTGTCCTTTAGTTCTGGTCGATCGGATTGATTTTGACTTGGATACCTTTAAGATAGGTGTGAATAGTGAAAGAGGAGCTTATGATGCTACCCAGCACTTAATCGATTCCGGACGAAAAAACATTCTGGTTCTATGCGGTAGAAATATTGGTGTGAATCAACAGCGGATTTCGGGTTATAATAAGGCTTTAATTGCGAATTACATAACATTAAATAAAGAGAATATTATTCAGGTGGATTATGGACAGACCAGAGAAGATTTAATTAAAAACTTAACTGTAATCCTTGCAGATAAATTGAAAAGAAATTTAGAACCTATCGGGTTATTAGGTACTACAGACACACTAACAGTTTCCGCTTTAGGTATTTTGTCAAACTTAGGAATTAAAGTTCCTGAACAAGTTGCTGTAATAGGGTTTGCTAACACAGAGGCTGCTGAATCACTAAATCCATCCTTATCCACTATTATTCAACCAGCTTTTGAAATAGGATACAAAGGGGTTGAGAAGCTAATTCAAATGATAGAGTCTAAGGATAGATATCAAATTAAATTTGATACAACAATTCTTAATACAAACATTATACCTCGTAATTCAACTAAAGTTTAACAGGTTTCATTGTTGGAACCAAAATTTTCATAATAACCCAAGCAATTAAATAAGCTAAAGCACAAAACGTAAATACGATCATATAACCTTGGTCTATTCCATTAACGACACTTTGACCTTTTTCAGTTAGTTGTTTTAGGAATTCTTCAACATTTGCAACACCATGTTGTTCAAAAAATACTTTTTTTGACTCGACATCTGCAATTTCAGGAAATTTGGTAATCAAATTTTCCCCATTAACCTTACTCCAATTGGTTTCAGCATAATCAAACAACTTCCCGGAATATATATTAATAAAAAAGGAACCCAATCCACCCGCAAGACCACCGATACCCGTTACAGTCGCAATAGCTTTTTTAGGAAACATATCACCAACAGTAGAGAAAATGTTAGCCGACCACGATTGATGCGCAGCAGCGCCAATTCCGATTAATATTGTAGGAATCCAGAAGGAAAGATGACCGTAAGGTTGAGCTAATAGGACCAATAATGGGAAAAAAGCAAAGATGAGCATGGCTTTCATTCTACCGGCATATGCGTTCATTCCTTTATTAATAAAATAAGAAGGTAGCCATCCGCCAATTAAGGATAACATAGTGATGCTATATAAAACAAATAATGCTAATTGTCCATTCAAATCAGATGATTTTACGCCATACACAGAGCTTAAATAGGCTGGCATCCAAAATAGGTAAAACCACCAAACCCCGTCAGTCATGAATTTACCGACAGCAAATGCCCAGGTTTGATTATGTTTTAGACAGTTAAGAATACTAACCTTACCCATTACTGTAGGGGGGGCTAAACTATTCTGTTGTGCTTCGAGGACATCATCTTGTTGAATATATTCCAATTCTGCCGAATTGACCTTTGGATGATCTTCAGGTTTGTCATACATAAATATCCAAAATCCCATCCAAACAAACCCCAGTGCTCCAATAATAATGAATGACATTTCCCAACCCCAATATTTTGCAATTACCGGAATACAAAGAGGGGCAGCAAGAGCTCCGATAGTAGAACCAGCATTAAATATACTCGTTGCAAATGCCCGGTCTTTTTTCGGGAAATATTCGGCTGTAGTTTTGATGGCAGCAGGGAAGTTTCCCGCTTCCCCGATAGCGAGTACAAATCTGGCAAAGATGAATAATACCACACTCACGTTGATAACTCTGGAAAAATCATGAACCCTCCCAATAGCTTCTTTAGCCCCCTCAAATCCAACAAACCATTCTCCAGCAACAATTCCAGAAGTAGCAATACCACAGAACGCATGCAAAATAGCTCCAATTGACCAAATTGCAATAGCCCACAAGAACCCTTTTTTAGTATCCATCCAGTCAATAAACCTCCCCGCAAACAGCATACCTACGGCATAAAATATTGAAAACAATGCCGTGATCAAGCCATAATCATTATTTGTCCAGTGAAATTCAGGGGAGATAAAATCTTTCCAAGTTAGGGATAATACTTGTCTGTCTAGGTAATTAATAGTGGTTGCGAAAAATAGGAGTGCACAGATTGTCCATCTATATTTTCCAGCTTTTTGATCCTTCATTTGTTGCTTATAAGGTTGTTTTCTTGGTTTCACTGAATATAATCCTCGATTATAGGTTTATTGATTATCGCTTCAGATCGAGCCTGTATAATATGTTTATAATGGTTACAATTTCTTAATAAAAGCCCGGAATAAAAAACTTTATTTACTTAAACGTTTTCGAAGAATTTATAGAATTTAGGCAATATCGAAAACGGCACTTCAATTATTTTATTGATTACTAAAAAGAATTTCATTCACATTCTGTTTTTCTCATCATTCAAATTCAAAGAAAATTATAAGAAAACGGTATTTGTGTTAAGTGCGCTTTGTCAAACAAAGTCTTATTCTTTATTATTCCTGAATTTGAAAAGAGATATTTTCAATAAAATTGATTATGTTGTTGTGTTAGTCGAAATCGATTTCGCAGATAAAAAGGAGTTTTGATAAAGACTAATGTTAACTTAAAAAATCAAAAAAACAATTACAATGGAAATAACTTTTGAAAGCAGATATGCTATCGGACCTAATGAATCAAAAGTATTAGATACGAAAGGTTTAAGAGATAACTTTCTAATAGAGAAATTATTCTGGGATGATAGGATTCATTTCACATACAGTCATTATGATCGCTACATGACAGGAGGTGCAATGCCAATATATAAAAAACTGAAATTAGATACGATAGAAACATTATTAAAGGAGGAGTACTTTTTAAGTAGAAGAGAGTTGGGGATTATAAACGTTGGCGGATCAGGTAAAGTTGAAGTGGATGGAGAACTATTTGAATTAAATTATAAAGAAGCACTCTATATCGGAAGAGGTACAAAGGAAGTTTACTTCATTAGTAATGACGCTGAGAAACCGGCAAAGTTCTATTTAAATTCTACAGCAGCTCATCGTTCATATCCTACAAAAAAAGTAACTAGGGAAGAGGCCAACAAAATTGAAATAGGATCTTTAGAAACATCTAATCATCGAGTTATTAATCAAATGTTATTGCATACGGTTATTGAAACTTGTCAATTACAAATGGGAATGACAGAGCTTCAAGTAGGGTCTGTGTGGAATACGATGCCTGCCCATACCCACGACAGAAGAATGGAAGTTTACTTTTATTTTGATTTGCCTGAAGGACAGGCGGTTTCTCATTTTATGGGTCCTGTGGATGAGACAAGACACATATGGATGCATAATGAGCAGGCTGTGATTTCACCACCATGGTCAATACACGCAGGGGCAGGAACAAGTAACTATACATTTATTTGGGGAATGGCAGGTGAAAACATGGATTACGATGATATGGATAAAAGTGCAATAACTGAACTTAAGTAATATGAAAAAGATATGGATTATATGTGCGCTATCTTTCGGATCAATACATCAGGGATTTACCCAACAGTATATACAGGTTACTAATCCTTCCGCACATAGCAGAAATGAATTAATAGCTATTCCTTATCAGAAATTTACTACATACTTTAAGGTAGATAGTATTTTTACAGTGAAGGATAAAGAGGGTAATATAATACCTTATCAATTAGAAAAATTAGGTGGGCAGCAACCTGTCAATGTTTTATTGCAGGTTGAGATAGATTCTAAAAGTAAAATAACACTTTCAGTAAGTAAAGAACCGAGTGGAGATTTTGAAGCAAGAACATTTGCCCGTTATGTTCCGGAAAGGTTTGATGATTTTGCTTGGGAGAATGATGTTGTTGCATTTAGAATGTACGGAAAAGCGTTGGAAGGGAAAAGTGATGATGCTCAAGGAATTGATGTCTGGTCAAAAAGAACGCCCCAGTTAGTAATCAACAAATGGTATAAAACAGAAGATTACCATAAGGATCATGGGGATGGACTAGATTATTATTCTGTGGGACAAAGTTTAGGAGCGGGAGATATAGGTCTTTACTTTAATAATGAATTACAATTTACGAAGCATTACCGCAGGTTTAAAGTATTGGATAACGGACCATTGAGAAGTACCTTTAGGTTAGAATTTGATCCGGAAATTGTAAATGAACAACATATAAGTTTTAGTAAAGTAATCAGTTTAGATGTTGGTAGCAACTTTAACAAAATTACGCTAGACTTTGAAAATAAGGATAAATCAACGACACCCATAGCAATCGGTATAGTAAAAAGACAAGAAGAAAACCCTTTGCTGACGCTTGAAAAAAAACCTACCTCTTTAACATATTGGGAGCCTGAAATCAATGATAGTGGAAAAACAGGTGTTGCAGTTATTATTCCTGAGAAAGGCGTAAAATACAATAATGAACGTCCGGAACAGGCTTTAATGATTACTGAAGTTAAAAATTCTGATGATTTTATTTACTATAACGGAGCTGCTTGGAATAAAGCTGGGAAGATTATGAATGAAAACGATTGGAATAAGGCGGTTGGGTTATATAAAGAACATTTAAGAAAACCATTAAAAGTAGAATTAAAATAGAAGAGAATGTCAGTTTTAAATTCATTTGATTTAAAGGGAAAGTTAGCCATTGTTACAGGTTGTAAACGTGGAATAGGTAAGGCTATGGCTGAAGGTTTAGCTGAAGCAGGCGCTGATATTATTGGTGTTTCTGCTAGTTTAGAGCTGCAGGACTCTGTAGTGGAAAAATCAGTCCAGGCATTAGGTCGCAAATTTTATGCTTATCAATGTGATTTTTCAAATAGGGATGACTTATATACATTTATCACAAAAGTAAAAGAGGAACATGGTGTAATTGATATTTTGTTCAACAATGCCGGAAATATTCTTAGAAAACCAGCTGCTGAGCATCCTGATGAATATTGGGATGAGATTATTGAAATCAATCAGAATTCGCAATTTATTTTAACGCGAGAGATAGGGAAGGAGATGGTTGCTCGAGGCTCTGGAAAAATTGTTTTTACAGCTTCTCTTTTATCTTTTCAGGGAGGAATTAATGTTCCCGGCTATGCGGCCTCCAAGGGGGCTATTGCATCTTTAACCAAAGCGTTTGCTAATGAATGGGCAAGTAAAGGAGTCAATGTAAATGCGATAGCACCAGGTTATATAGCAACTGATAATACAGAAGCTTTACGAAATGATACAAATCGTTCAGCATCTATTTTAGATCGTATTCCTGCAGGAAGATGGGGGCAACCCGGAGATTTTAAAGGACCAGCAGTCTTCTTAGCCTCTGCAGCATCAGATTATGTACATGGTACTATTCTTACTGTTGATGGAGGATGGATGGGACGTTAAAAATATAGGGTTATCTGTTTTAAATTAAGATAACCCTATATTTTGTTATTAAATAGATCAGGGTTATTTCAATGCCTGTAATCTAGTCAATCCTTCCAAATAGTAATAATCTGCGTAAGTTAATGGAACATCGATTTCTGAGTTGTGCGGTAAGCTCCCGACACTATGCTTTAATAAGAATCCCCCATTTGTTTGATAATCAGCAAAATAATTTGGACCAGACAGGGTTTCCAAGGTTTGTTTTGCAAAATTTAAAAATAACTCTTTTTCTTTTCCTTTGCTAAATCCAGAAAGTTCTACTAATGCTGAGGCTACAATAGCAGCGGCAGAGGCATCGCGTGGAGTTGGGGATATTTGACGTCCAGTAAAATCAACATCAGATTTATATCCTTCTTGTCCCGCATTGAAATCCCAGTAAGGGATTTTATCTTTCGGAAGATTGGGATGGTTAATAAAAAATTTGGCCGCCTTTTGAGCCGTTTTAAGATATTCAGGTTTTTTAGTCTCACGATACATCATCGTAAAACCATATATTGCCCAGGCTTGTCCACGAGCCCAGGTTGAATTATCAGAATATCCCTGATTGGTTTGTTGATGAATAGCATTGCCTTTAGCATCATAATCAACGACATGATAGGTGCTGAAGTCCGGACGGAAATGATTTTTCATGGTTTTATCAGCATGACTTATTGCTACCTGTCTGTATTTAGGATCTCCTGTAAGATCGGAAGTATAGCAAAGCATTTCCAGGTTCATCATATTATCAATGATAACCGGATATTTCCAAATCGTTTTCTCATCCCAAGCTTTCTTCTCATTCCATGATTTAATAACGCCTACTTTATCATCAAATCGCTTCAAAGCGGTATTTGAAGAATGGATGATAATATCCTGATATTCTTTAATTTTAATAGAATCTTTTAAATATTTGAGGGCATTTCCATAGGAGCAATACATAACGAAGCCTATATCGTGATGTTGATCCAGATCTTTTGCTTTTTCTAAAGCCTCAGTCCATTTAATAGCTTCCGATTTCGTTTCCTCATTTTCAGATTGGTGATATAGGTACCATAATGATCCGGGGAAGAACCCTCCGGTCCAATCCCATTCATCAGTCCCTGTTAATTTTCCGTCTTTTGTTGTTCTGGGGAACTTTTTTAATAGATCAGCCTCCTCAGCAAGATAATGGTATTGCTTTTCAGCTTTTTTAAAGCTTTCGCTAATATAATCCTGCGGCTGCGGTTTCATGTTTATAAATAAAAGAGCAGAGGCTGCCGCTGCAATAGTTACAATGTTAAGCTTGTTAATGGGAAATTTCATAAAATTGATATCTAATAGGTAACATAATAATCTCTCGGGAATTTTTGACCTGAAAAGGCTTTTTGTGATGTCCATGGTTCCGGTTCGCTCGTCCAGAAATCATCTGTTTCTGGTAATCCTAATGCAATGAAAGATAAAGATGCTTCATATAATGAACCTACGTTTGTATAAGAGTCGGCAATATTTCCTTGCTGATCAGAGGTTAGTCCTAATACTAACCATCCATATTTATCATAGATATTGTGATTATATATCTTCTTTAACATAGCGGTCATTGCAGCACGTACTTGGCCTGGTTTTAGATCTTCGGGCAATTTCTTATCTAATGCCACAGCCGCCAACGGCTGGAAGCCCCCATTTCTATAAGTAGAACTTCGACCTATTACGGGGTAATATCCCTCAGGCGATATCATTCTTTCCAAATGATGCGCATATCTTTGCATACGTTGGTAGGCCCGATCATATTTCTCCTGATACTCAGTAGAAGCTGGTAAATTATGTTTTAAAGTTTCTACCAGCATGCAATGGATGACATAGCCATTATAATAATCAAAGCTGAATCTATCTCCATCACTATACCAACCATCACCTACATACCAATCCTGATCAAATTTTTGAACAGCATGATCAATCTTCTGTCTCTCAGGTTCCACACCTACAGTATAAAGAAAGGTTTCTGTCATTGAAGCAAATAATAACCAATTACTCTGATTTGGAGTAATCCAACGGATATGTTTAAATTCTTCAATAACCTGCTTCTTAGTCTCTTCAGGAAGAGGTTCCCAAAGTGCTTTTGGAGCTCGTAAGAATGCTAATGCCAGATGTGCTGCATCTACTAAAGTCTGAGAAGATTTATCTCTCCATGCAAAATAATCAGGAGAATTAGGGTTCACTCCGTGCTGAATTCCTAATAAAGCCTCTTTCAGAAATTTACCCCGTAGCTTTCCTTCTTCAGAAGAATCTTGCGGAAGGGCAAGCCAAGGTGCCATACCAGCTAATAAACGACCAAAGGCTTCTAAATAACCAACCTTAGGATTTCTACTATCAAATGACTCAGAAACTACCATAGGCATGTTTTTTTGAAGAGTCTCTTTACTGATATTATCCAATATTGGAGTTGCCATCTTTGTCAATACCGCCACCCAGTATGCCCGATCATTCAAACTATCTTTATTATGGTTATCATATTGATAATTATCGAATTGTGAAGCCTTACTGTTACTTTTAATTAGTGGTAATCCTCCAAATAATAATCCCGCTTGTTGAATCCAGGTTCTTCTTTTCATAGTATTTACTTTATGATAAATGAGTATGTTCCTTTAGGTTTTACTTCTTTTGCTTTTAAAATTAATCTATAAATTTCCTCACCCCATACATTACTTAATCTTTTGTCATCTTGTTTTATAATTTCAAATGAAGCATCAAATAACTTTGGATTATATGATAGGGAGTGAGAACCATTGTTTAATAAAATTTTATCTTTCTCTATTTTTGGCTCTGATGCTAATAAGAAATGAACAACGTTAGCTTTTTGTGGGTTCTGTATATCAAATTCATCTGTTATAGTTAATCCGTTGTTAATTGAATTGTATGTTCTAATCCATGATTTGACCATTGATTCTGCGGGATATGCTCCTGAGATATCTAGCTTGAATTCCAGTTTTTTCGGATCAAATTTTACATTTTTGGATTTAAATTTCGCACCATAATGCTGATCTGTCCCATTTATCTGAGGTAAATTATGAAATCCACTCTGCATAGTCCAAATGTCATAACGTTCGGAACTGAAAGTCTTTTTATTATAAGTTCCTACACCTGCATCTATAAATAAAGGCTTTTCATCTAGGTATAAAATGAAGCTACCTACATCATTATGGTTATGACTTTCATTATTGAAACCACCCTTGGCCGCAAAATAATATCCATTATTTCTAATATATAAAAATTCAGTTTCAGGATACCATTTGTAGGGATTAGGAGGTAAATTCGAGTTTTCTTCTTGGATGTATTGTAGCGTCCTCAGATCTTCCAAACTCCTGAAAGCATCTCTGCTAAAAGATATTTTGTTTGTTTTGGTATCGAATAGATATTTGGCAAATTCTTTCATTTCTCTGCTTTGCACAGATGCTCCGTAACGATAAATTAATAATGGATCACCACCTCCTTTAGCAGATGCATCTGCAAAATTTACGACCCAAGAATCTCCACCTATGTATGACTGGGAGATATATTCTCCCATATCCTTAATAAGCTTCTGATTGAATAAATTAACTTTGTTATTGGTAGCTAAAGCTAATATCTCAAGATAGTCATATAGCTTTCCGGCAGCATGACCCCAATAAGACGGACCTTCCTCGCAAGCGCCATCTTTCTTTACATAATTAATGAATTTATCAACCGAGTGCATGGTTTTATAAATACCCTCAATTTTACTTTGTTCATTATCTTCGATCAAAAGTATACAGGTCAAAACATTAAAATTGCACCATGGATTCCAATTATTTACGATTGTATTTTCCTTTAATGCTAATGCTTGCCACCACATATCATTCCTCTCCATATAAGGCTCAATAATACGGGCATGTATATGATTTTTTAACCTATTGCTTATTTCTGGATTGATTTTGCTCATTTCATCTTTCAAGAAATAATGTATCCATGATAAAAAAGACCCCATATCACCGGCCATAAGATCAACGACATGTGTACCTTGTTGAGGTAAGGTTCTTCTCGAAGATTGATAGGCAGGAACATGTGCAGATAGCGACCAGGTACTCATTTCAGTAAAATACCAAACACCATTTATTATCTGATCTAAAAACCTGCCATCTCCCTCAGCCAACTCGGCAAAAAATAGATTACTTAGTGCAGTTGCATTATCATTCATTGGTTTTTCCATGATGACGCGAGAACCATCTCGTTCATAGGCTAAATAATCTGTCGCTTTAACAACCTGCCACTGATAGTCTAAATATTTTGCACCTTGTTTAATAATATTTGAATATTCAGGTGCAGTAAGATTTTTCCAGCCATCTCGATCCTTGTACTCCGGATATGGAATCCATTCATTGTTCGTTAATAAGCTATTTTTTACTTCTTCTTGGCTAAAGTTTTTGGTTAATATATCTATTGAAAAATCAGTTATTCCCCTTGCTGATGAGGAATAACTGATCAATAATAATAAGGTTAGATTGATTAAATAATTCATGTTACCATCCTTGATTTTGTGTTAATTCAGGATTCATTTCCCTTTCTTCTCCTGGGATTGGCCATAATATATGACGGCTTTGATACCCTCTTGTTACAAGGTTTTCTCCCACTATACTTTTCTCAATATAGTTATTTGAAACCTCTTCTAATTGATTCCAACGCTTTAAGTCAAAATAGCGATGACCTTCGGCGGCTAATTCTATTTTTCTTTCATGAGAAATGCGTTTCTGCATATCTTGTTTGTTCCCTACAGCCAAAAATGATGGTCCTGAATTTATTCCCGGCATGTTAGAGCGCGTTCTTACTTTATTAAGTTCAATTACCGCTTTACTTAACTCACCATTTTCATTATAAGCTTCTGAGAGCATTAACAATACATCAGCTAAACGTATTAAAGGGAAATTAATTGGCGTATGAGCGCGATCAGTAATTGCTCCATTTAGGTCGCCTTCAGGGACAAATTTTCTCCACATATAGGTCAGCCAACCGCGGTTATTTCTGATCTGACCAAAATTTTCATTTACACCAGTTGCTAAAACTAATTTCATATTCAACTCTTGATTTGCATTCCAACCTAAATAGTCTGAATAAGGCACAATTAATGACTGATTCATACGTGGATCTCGATTTGCATAAATCTGTCTGATTTTAGCTGTATCAGGTACATGTGTGTAAACTCCATTGTTATGGGTAGCCATCATTGCATCTCGTTTTACAGCATTATCGGCATTGTAGTTTGGATAATGTACATCCCAATTGAATGCTGATCCATCTTTATTTTCATAGCTGTCCGCAAATCTTGTGCTTGGCATTACATTGTTCCAGCAACTTCCAAAAGTAGACCTTGAACCCATGTAAAAAGCCATTGGCATACCATACGGAAATCCGGTACCTCCCATGTTTTGAATCGAGAAAATCGATTCCGCACTATTATCACCTTCCATTTTGAACAAAGAACTGTAATCACTGCTTAAAACATAACCGTAGTTTTCTGATTTATTGTATACTATATCTTCAAAATCTTTGATTGCATTTGCCCAATTCTTCTGATATAAATAAACTTTTCCTCTTAAGGCAACTGCAGCACCTTTAGTAACTCTGCCAAGATATTTGTCATCATACTTTACAGGCAGGTTATCTGCAGCAAAATTCAGATCATCAATAATGAATTTTTGAACATCTGCTAGAGAAGATCTTTCCTTTTTTAAATCAGCAAAATCTTTATTCAGATCGACCGATTCATCATAAATTGGTAATCCGCCAAATAAATTACTGAGTTGAAAATACATTAAGCCGCGCAAGAACTTTGCTTCCGATATCAGGATATTTTTTTGTTCAGTATCTATATCCATATTCTGGATCTGACCAATAGCGTGATTCGCCCGTTGTATTAAATCAAATCCACTTCTCCATCTTCCTGTAACTGTCCCTGTTCGATCCGTAAATGTACCTGCAAGAATATCCCCTAATCCAACTGGGTCATAGCCGATACCAATATCGGTTAAATCGTCGTATGAAAACTGTAAACCAAAAGTGTTTTCTTTTTTTAAATCATTATAAATACCTAATACACCTGCTAATGCCTGATCCTCAGTTTGCCAAAAAGTATTTCCACTTACTTGATTGTATGGCACAGTATCTAACTTATAGCAAGAACTTAATACCATACAGGCTGAAATATATAATAAAGTTATCTTTTTCATTTTTTAATAATTAGAAGGTTAAACCAATTCCAAATACGACCTGTTTCATGGTAGGGTAGTTTGTACCACTTACTTCCGGATCAAAACCTTTATAGTTTGTAAATGTCCAGAAGTTCTCCATTGAACCAAATACTCTCAAATTTTGAACTGCAATTCTTTCTGTTAAATGATTTGGAAAAGTATATCCTAACTGTATGTTTTTAACACGCATATAGGCTTTGCTTTGTAACCAGAAATCACTGTTTTTATTATTGCGGGTATCTGTATAAGGCAATAATCTAGGATAGGTTGCATCTGTACGTCCCTCAGTCCAGCGGCCATCAATTATTTCTTTGTTTAATTGATATCCCCAACGCACGGTTGGTGTATAGTGTAAATCCGTGTATACAACTTTGTTACCAGCACTTCCTTGAAGGAAAACATTAAAATCAAAACCTTTATAATCAAAACCTACATTGAAACCATAGTTAATTCTAGGTGCTGTACCATGTCCAACAGGTACTCTGTCATCATCGTTTAAAATGCCGTCACCATTTGAATCTATGTATAAAAGATCTCCCTTTTCAGGTTTTCCGTAAGCGGCAAACGGATTTACTTGTTGATTAGTACTTGGGTCAATTGGTGCATTATTAATCATATCCTCCACGAGTTGCAAGTCTGCATCTGTTTGGATAATTCTATCTGTTAACAATATATATTGCGTATTAATGGCATAACCTTCCTGAAGTAGATTTGATCCGGAAATAGAACGATCATCGCCTTTGAATTTCAAAACTTTATTATCGATAAATGTAAAATTACCACCAATATTAAATTTAAAATCATCTCCGATTTGATCCCTATAAGTCAAATTCGTTTCAATACCTCTATTTCTAACTTTCGCTGCATTGGTTCTTGGAATTGATGCGTCTCCTACTACCATAGGCGCAGGCAGATTAATCAATATATTGTTTGTCGTTTTATCAAAAACATCAATGCTTCCCCCTAATTTATAGTCAAAAAGATCAAAATCAAGTCCGAGGTTGAATACATTGGTACTTTCCCAGGTTAGTAAACTATTGCTCAAACCTGTTTGGGCAAATCCAACAAATAATTGATTGTTCAATATATAATTGGCCGAGCTATATAAAGTTTGGTATTCGTAATTGTTAATTCCGGAATTATAGAAGAATACATCATCAATGGTTCCGTTATTTCCTAATGATCCATAAGAGGCTCTGAACTTTAACGTAGGCATCCAATTCACGTCATAGAAATCCTCCGATGATATTTTCCATCCTACTGATGCAGAAGGGAATGTCCCCCATCTACTTTTTCCACTCATAAATCTGGACGAACCATCTGTTCTTAAGTTTGCTTCCAATAGATATTTATCATCCCAAGAGAGATTTAGGCGACCAAAGAAAGAACGCATCGCCCAATCTGTTGTGTTTCCTGATGCAGAAGCATCCATTGTTGCAGCATTTAGCACACTTAAAGAAGGATCTATTAAATCTAATTTCGATGCGGAAAACCATCCATCTTTAAGATATTCCTGGCTGGCACCAACCATTACTTCATACTTAAGACGATTATCGGCTGCGGAATTTTCATATTTAGCAACTCCATCCATATAGTATCGATATGTTTTGACAGATTGATTGGTAACCGAACTTCTTCCTGTACCTGCTGACGCTATGGAATTCGTGAGGAAATTCCAACGATCATTGAATACGGGTTGACTATAAATAAAATCATCATTATAGGTATATGTATAAGATCCTTCTACCGTTAATCCTTTAATAGGTTTTAATTTTGCAAAAAAACGACTTACAAATCTATTTTTATTAATATCTCCTTTTTGCGCATATAAACGATGTAGTATATTATTTGACTGAGGGTCGTCTTCCGGATTATTCGGAGCGCCAAATCTACCGTCAGGCGATCGAAGAACCATTCCTGGAGTACTAGCTGCAGCGTAAAGGAAAACATCATTGATTAAATTCGTTCCTATCATCGTTTTTGATACCACGCCATTAATATTTGCCCCTAAAGATAACCAGGGCTTTATGTCTGCTTCCAGATTTATCCTGCCGGTATGTCGTTTATAAGTCGCTTGTTCGACAATTCCCGGATTGTCTAATAAACCGTAGGATCCAAAGAACTTAATCTTGTCACTACCACCCGTAAAGGATAAATTATGATTTTGAGAAATTTTGTTTTGAAATAAAGATTCCACCCAATCTACATTTGGATAGAGTAGAGGATCACCATTCTCATTATTGCGCCATAAATCAATTTTTTCCTGTGAAAATATGGGGTTAGCATTAGGATCTCCATTTTTATAACCTTCATTGATAAGTTCCATGTAATTTGCGTAATTCGAAACCATAGTCATCACATTGGAAGGTTTTTGCGAAGAAAAGTAATTGTTATAAATTACCTTAAATTCGTTATTTCTACCTCGTTTGGTTGTAATTAAAATGACACCATTTGCGGCCCGGGATCCATAGATAGAAGCAGAAGCTGCATCTTTTAGGACTGATATACTTTCTACATCCTGAGGGTTTATGAGATTCATATCTCCAACCACTCCATCTATTACAACTAAAGGATTAGCGTTGTTAAGTGTACCTTGTCCTCGAACTCTTAACGTTCCTCCATCTGAGCCTGGTCTCCCAGATCCTTGAGTGACTGATAAACCAGGAGCCTGTCCCGCTAATCCAGCCGATAAAGAAGTTATAGGCCGGCTTTCAACAACATCTGACATTTGGATAGAAGCTACAGCACCGGTAAGATTTTCCTTTCTCTGAGTACCAAAACCAACGACAACAACCGCTTCAAGATCTGTGGATGAGGGATCCAACGTAATGGTAAGAAAATCGTTTCCTTGTATTACAATGTCTTTTGTGGTATATCCTACAGAGCTTATTTGTAGGGTAGCATTATTAGATACACCTGTCAATTCAAAAGAACCGTCATTCTCCGTTTTAGTACCAATGTTAGTTCCTTTGACTTGGACCGTTGCAGATGAGATTGGGTTTCCACTTTCATCAACTACTTTTCCTTTAACAGTTTGTTGTAAATGGGCGTAATTTACATTAAACAGGTCAACGTTTATTTCGGTGGCTTGAATGTCCTGAACACTAGCCATACAAATTGATAGGAGTAAAGGCCAACTTATCTTAGGCCTGAGTGACCGTACTCCCTTTTGTAAAAGAGTAAAATTTTGATTCATTTGTTTGTTGTTTATATTATATTGGTTATATGCTTAACTGGATATGTAAGCCAATTTAATGAGGTAAACGAATGAAACTATAAAAATTCCACGAAAACGATTTCATTCAGTTAATTCTTGGTTAATTTGTAATAATAAATCTTAAAATAATGCTATATGAAAATAGTTGATGATGGGTCGAATTTAATTCAAGATCTTACCGGAAAGAAAGTGTTAATTTACGGCGGAACGGGAAATGTAGGGGAGGGGATGTTACGAACTTATCTTAAAAGTAATGCTTTAATTATTATCCCAACACGCTCTTCCGAAAGTAGGGATAATTTCTTAGAGCTATTAGGAGAAGAGGGGCAAACAGATAAACTTAAATTTGTTGTAGGAGACTACACAACTTTTGAAGGGTCTGAACAAATGGCTAAAGATATTGAAGGAAACTTTGGAGAAATCGATCACGTTATAGCAAGTATTGGTGGCTGGTGGTCTGGCGGCCCATTTTGGAGAGTAAGTGAACATGCTTGGAATAAACAGTTTATTGGACTAGCTACATCTCATGCAGCAATAGCGCGGGCATGGATACCTCGATTGGGTGCTAATAGTTCCTATCAAATTATTGCCGGAGGCTCAGGTACTCATCCGGTCGACGGATCAGGGATTGTATCTATGCAGCAAGCATCATTGATTATGATGGCTGAAGTATTAGCGCTGGAAGCCGAGGGCAAGACTCGAGTATTTGCTTTCGTACTAGGTGTTGTAGATGGAAGGAAACGCCCTCAACATAAACCCCATTGGATAACTGCCGAACAGGTTGGTATGGTATCCGGTATTTTAGCTAGCCAGGAATATCTAAAATCTCAAGTTATTCATTTAAAAGATAAAGCAGCATTACCCGGATTATTGGATAAATTGGATATCAAAGGTTGGTAAAATAAATATTGAGCTTACCAGCCTTTGATAGCCCCACCTTTAAAACTCTCTTCTGCAGCTTTTTCTACTTCCTCAGATTGATAGGATTTAAGAAACTGTTGAACCTTTTCATCATCCTTATTGTCTTTTCTACTGACAACAATATTTACGTATGGTGATTTTTCATTTTCAACGAAAATTCCATCTCTTTTTGCAATTAAATTGTTTGATGCTGCAAAATTATTGTTGATGATAGCCACAACAACTTTATTGTCGTCCAATGTCCTTGGAATTTGAGGAGCCTCTAATTCAAGGATTTGAATAGGAATAGTGTTTTCAACAATGTCTTGTTGCGTAGGTAATAAACCTACATTATCTCTTAATTTGATTAATCCTACTTCTTGTAATAGCAATAACGCGCGACCAAGGTTGGTTGGATCATTTGGGATAACAATGGTGTCATCCTTTTTTAATTCCTGTATGTTTTTTATTTTTTTAGAATATCCTGCCATAGGATAAACGAATGTGTTGCCTAATACTTCAAGTTGATAGCCTCTGTTTTTCGACTGATCCTCCAAATAAGGTCTTGTCTGAAATACATTGACATCTATATCTTTTTGATTGAGTGCCTCATTAGGCATTACATAATCATTAAAGGTCACTAATTCAAAATCCAAGTTGTATTTTTCCTTAGCTACTTTCTGTGCAGCTTCTGCTAGTTTATACTCAGGTCCACTTTGAACACCAACCTTTAATGTGTTTGAAGAGTTACCGGAAGACCCGCACGATACTATGAGAGTTAATAAAGTAATGTTGCCAATGAATTTTAAAAAGAATTTATACATATAAGTATTTTTTTATTTTCTATGATCAAAATGTTTTGAGAGTCTATCGCCAGCAAATTGTATTGCGAAAACGATCAAAATTAATAATATCAAAACGGAGTTCATAATGAGCGCATCATAACCGACATAACCATATTGATAACCAATATGCCCAAGACCTCCTGCACCAACGGCACCTCCCATTGCAGAATATCCTACAAGAGTAATTAAAGTTAAAGAAGCATTATTTATTAAAGAAGGTAATGCTTCTGGAATAAGAACTTTGTAGATAATTTGAAGTAGGGTAGCTCCCATGGATCTAGCCGCTTCAATGATACCATAGGGTATTTCTAATAAGCTGTTTTCCACTAATCTTGCAACAAATGGAGCTGCACCAATACTTAAAGGAACAATCGCAGCATTCATACCGATGGATGTACCTACAACCATTCTTGTAAATGGTATCATCCAAACAATTAAAATGATAAAAGGGATGGACCGAAAAATATTAACAAAGAAAGCTATTGTTCTATTTAGCGATTTATTTTGGAATAGCTGACCATCGCGGGTAATAAATAATAAAATACCGATTGGTAAACCTAATAAAAAGCTGAAGAAACCAGCTGTAAAAGTCATAAATAGCGTTTCCCAAACTCCTTTTCCTAATAATAATAGCGTAGATTCTGACATTTGCTGTAATTTAAACTAAGACAGATGGGTTTAGAAGTTCTTTTGTAATTTCTGATTTTGGATTCGTAAACAATTCATCTACCGTGTTTTCTTCAACGATTAGTCCATCTGAAATCACAGCAACTTTATTGCAAATGGATTTTACGACATCCATTTCATGCGTAATCAAAATAATAGTTATCCCGAGTTCCTGATTAATACGTTTCAGTAAAGCTAAAATAGAACGAGTAGTTTTTGGATCTAATGCACTGGTTCCTTCATCACATAAAAGTACTTCAGGATCAGAGGCTAATGCCCTCGCGATTGCGACTCTTTGCTTTTGACCTCCGGAAAGATTTGCAGGGTATTCATTTTTCTTGACGCCTAAATCCACTAAATTCAAAAGACTGTCGACCTTCGTCTCAATCTCTTTTTCTGTACCAGCCCCAAGCTCTAGTGGAAATGCTATATTTTTAAATACGGTAGCTGATGACAATAGGTTGAATTGCTGAAAGATCATTCCAATTTTACGGCGGAAAGGAATTAATTGCTTTTCCGTTAGGAAGGTTATTTCCTCATTTTTATAAAATACATGTCCGGAGCTGGGTCTTTCCAGTAAATTAATAGTTCTTACAAGTGTACTTTTACCTGAGCCGGAATAACCTATTATACCAAAAATATCACCCTTCTCAATATGAAGGTCAATGCCTTTGAGTGCATTGATTTCTTTTTTCTTTTTGTAAAATATTTTATGGATACCTTCCAATCTGATCATATTGTGCTCGTTAAATCGGTCTAACCTTTATATTTTCCTATACATTTTCCTATACATTTTCCTTATTTTACGGAAATTGAGTACCAGCTTTTTTTTAAAGACTACAAAGATAGTAGATTATTGTTGAATTATAGATGGTCTTGTTAAGTAATTGAATTATTTTTAGGGTAATGTCTTCTTAATTCAATTTTGAAGGACGATTACCCTTCTATTCTTTTCTCAACTAGTGTTAAAAGCTTGACAATTTCAGAGATTCGATCCTTTGAAGAAGGAGAAGTAGAAAGCCCCTTAAAAGTTAGCTGAATTCAATCAAAAAGCAATGATATTGTTATGTTTTTCAGTTAATTAGAATACTCAAAACAAAGTTTAAGAGTGTAATGTACGTGGAGAATTCACTACGGATATAATTATATCGCTTGCGGATATGTTATAAAGATAATAAAAACCTTCTTAAAGCGTTAAACCTTGATCAAACATATTATTTGCTATTAAAGCATTCAATCAAAAAGAGAATTTCTGAATTGTCGGAAATGACAAAAGGTTGAATAAAATTTTACCTAATTAATTACCTGTCTTTACTCATTAATATCTGCTGTTTACTCATTTGTAAAAGAATATATGCTCATTCTTTTTTAGCTTAAAGCTCTTTCCTAATCAAAGCGGGATCTTTTTCCTGTTTGATAGCATTTTATAGTTCACTAACTGAAATGGAGTGTTTTCATGAAACTGACACAGGACATCCACGCTGGGCGGTTATATAACTATCAAAGTCATATACATTCTTTGGTAGGGTTGATCCTGCATCAAAAATTTCAGGAAAATGAGATTGGGAATTATCTGGTTGGAAATCTTTCGGCAGAATCGCCTGATAGTATCAAACAAGATTCTGAACAAACATGGCTCACTTACTTTGATTTCTTCTTTCCCCCGGAAGAAAATCTGATTATTAAACCTGAATTATTTAATGCCCTCAAGAAAAGTGAGCTCAATAAAGTTTATTTTTTCTTTCAGCGTGAAAGACCTAAAAACAGAACAGATTACAAATGGTATTTTTCAACATCAAGACTTTCTTTAACGAATGAAGGGACTGTCGCATCATTTCTTTTTCGTTATGCTTTTGAACTCAATAAATCAGAAAACAAAACAAGAAGTTTGGCCGATGAAAATTATTTTCAGAAATATTGTAATCGCGTCATGTTGTTAAGCAAACGCGAAAAGGACATTGTAAAGCTCATTGTCGACGGGAAGAGTAGTGTTGACATATCTGAACAGCTATATATTGGAATTGCAACTTAAAAGTGGAGACATTTTATGCTACTAATTTCTGTTTTGACTGATAAAAAAGTTCCATTTCGTTAGGAGTCCTATATCCAATTGCAGAATGTATCTTTTTAGGATGGTAAAATCCTTCGATATATCTAAATACCTCTAATTTTGTAATCTCTTTATTGCTAAATTGATGATGGTATATGCATTCTGTTTTTAGTGTTTTGAAAAAACTTTCAGCGACAGCATTGTCCCAACAATTACCTTTACGGCTCATGCTCTGTTCTATACCATTTATGTTTAGCATAAGCTTAAACTCATCGCATGCGTATTGAATTCCCCTGTCGGAATGAAATATCAGACGTGGTTTTGTCCCTCGGTTTTTTATAGCCATTGCTAAGGCTTTAACAGTAGTATTCCTTGCGGTCATATCATTACTAAATGACCATCCAACAACTTTCCGATCGGCTAGATCGATAACTGTCGTCAGGTACATCCACCCAGTAGCAGTCTATATATAAGTAATATCACCTACCCATTTTTTGGATAGTACATCCGATGAAAAATCTCTCCCTAGGAGATTTGGAGCTACTGGATAATGATGGTTTGAGTCTGTAGTTACCCTATATTTTTTACGAACCTTGCTTCTCAGGTGTAACCTTTTCATCAATCGAGCTACATAAGACCTGGACACCTTATAATTTGTATTGTTTAACTCTTGCGCAATCCGTGGACTACCATATATCTGATGGCTACGCTCATAGGTTATTCTAATCTGATCGGAGATTACTTCAGTCCGGAGCTCTCTATTACTTTTGGGTCTGGTCAACCATTTATAGAATCCGCTGCTGCTTACCTTGAGCACAACAGCCATCTTCTCTACTGGAAATACACTCATATGACTCTGAATGAAAGTATATTTGCTCAGTCTCCCTTGGAGAAGATGGCGACTGCCTTTTTTAATATAGCGTTCTCCAATTCGGCTTCCCGCAATTTTTTCTTAAGTTCTCGAAGCTCTTGTTCTTCTGGGCTTAGCTTATCATTCTTTGGAAGGATAGGGCCTCCGTTGAAACGTGGATCCATGCGCCATTTACTTAACCTACTTGCATCAATGTTTAATTCTCTTGCTGCTTCTAAAACTGGACCCTTTAAATAGGATAATTCTACTGCCATTTTCTTAAATGACTCTTCAAATACTCTTGCCATCTGGTAACAAATTTAATCTTATTATTTCTTAAAGCTGTCTTCACTCAAACGTAGCAACCCCAAGGACTACAATGGGATGGTCATTCTGGCCACTAATATGAAGAATAACATTGATGATGCGTTTATGCGTAGATTTAATGTAATCTTAAAATTTACGATCCCGGAAGCAGATGATCGGGCAAAAATATGGAAACTAGCATTTCCTGAGGATGTCCTATTTGTAAATGAGAACCAAGAATCCATTGACATACCTGAATTGGTCAAAAATTATATAATCCCCGGTGGTTCTATTGTGAACGTTGTACATTATTCCAGCCTTAAAGCTATACAGAAACTTCAAGGGAATAAAAGTAAAAAATATATCTACCTGTCAGATGTCCTTGAGGGGATTAAAAAGGAACTTTTAAAAGAAGGAAAACCATTTAATTAACAGCTGGGATTAATTGCGATATCAATTCCAAACTTTTTGCACGAATCTACCAACCTTCTATCTCATATTCTCATTAAGAACAGCAATAAATTTTTGCCATTTCTCATCCGATATTTACTCGTTTTTTAACGAGTTTTAATTGGGTAAGATACGGGTGAGATACGAGAAACAGGAAATGTAAATTCCTGTTTTTTCACTTATTAAATTTCGGTAGATTTGTTATGATTCGAAGGTTATCCGATGAGTTGAGGTAAGAGTAAGATCTATGGAAAAAAATAAAATCAATGCTGATGAGTTTGTTGCTAAGTTTATGGGGGGGAGTCTTAAACACCTGACCTATATACAAACTCCTATCAAAATTTTTCCATTACATGATATTGCTCCGTATCTTAAAACACCTATACCACCTATTTTCTTCGGATATAATTTGCTTATTCATATTACGGAGGGGCATTTTAAGCAGCAGGTCGGCTCCACAACCTTTATGGTAGAAGCACCAGCAGTCCTGATTTCTAATTATGGTCAGTTAGCGGCAATAGATTCCGTTGACAAGTCTGCTCAAGGGTATTGTGTATTAATAAAAGAACAAGCAATGACCTCCATGTTTCGGGAACAGGAGATTCTCAATATTTTTACCATTTCTCCCTTAATTAATCTGAATGAATCTGACAATGAAGAATTAAAGAGCTTACTTGATTTATTACATAAAGAAATACACACAGAATCTCCTTATAAAGAATATTATGAGAGTATTTTTAAGACCTTTATTCTAAAGATTATTAAAATATCTCATGCCAATAAATCTTTAGCCAGAAGACAGGAAATCGCGTTTGCTTTTAAACAATTAATTCATTTGCACTTTAATAAAGAAAAGACCGTTAATTTTTATGCTGATAAATTGGCAGTGTCTTTAAATTATTTAAATAGATGTGTTTCAACAGTTTTTAAGAAGTCATCTAAACAGTTAATTATGGAGGTCGCAATCATTCATAGTCAATTATTATTACTGGAGACAAATAAAAGTGTTGCTACAATTGCTTATGAATTGGAATTTGATGATCCTTCTTATTTTACCAGATTATTTAAAAAGATTGTAGGAATTTCCCCAACTGAATATCGTAAGACTGTTAAATAACAGAATTTAACAATGATGCACGATTTGTCCTATTTATTATCCTATTCTGCCTAGTATTTCTATATATATCGTCTTAATTTTACAATTGGAGCTTATGAAAATACTCATGGATAAAATTATCCAATAAGGGGGGATAAGTATAAGCCTTAATAATTTTCGTTAAAAAAGAAATTTAGACAACAATGAGTGGAGTAATAGAGCAGGTAGATTTTAACAGCTACTTATCATCTTTCAAAAAACATTTATATACTTTATTTAGGGAGGAGTCTGATTATAATTCAATGAGCTTGAATCGTGATTTTCCAGCAGAATTCCTTTCAAAAATTATGAATAAACAACCTTTGTCGGTTGCTATTCCTACGGTGCATGGTGGTCGGGGGGTATCAGTAAAAGAATGTTTAGGCGTTCTCTCCGCTGCGTCCTATGAGTCATTGGCATTATCACTGACATTCGGTATCAATATCGCTTTGTTCTTAGAACCTTTGGCGAAGTATGGTAATTTTAGTGTTCAAGATCGCGTATTCAAGCAGTTTCTTGAAAATAATGCAATGGGTGGTTTAATGATTACCGAAAAAGCGTATGGAAGTGATGCGCTGAATATGAAAACCGGCTACAACCAAGAGGAAAATTCTTATAGAATTAAAGGAGAAAAACATTGGCAAGGTTTGAGCGGTGCTGCCGATTTCTGGTTAGTGACTGCCCGTAAATTTACACCAACTGGGGAATTAACAAGAGATATAGACTTCTTTGTTACTGATAACAATAACCCTGCGCAGCATATTCCAATGGTTGAACGATATAATAACCTTGGTTTATATGCAATTCCTTACGGGGTGAATGCAATAGATGTTGTCGTTCCGGAGGATCAGAAATTAACACCTGAAAGCACGGGTATTAAATTAATGCTGGACATGCTTCACAGAAGCAGGTTACAATTTCCAGGTATGGGAATGGGATTTATTAAACGTCTATTAGATGAGTCATTACAACATTGTCAAACTCGTATAGTTGGAGGGAATCCTTTATTAAATCTTGATGCGGTTAAATATCAGCTATCAAGGATTCAGGCAGCTTATACGATTTGTTCGGGGATGTGTGCATTTAGCGTTGAAAATAGCGGCATTGAGCATGATCTATCGTCATTAAGTGTTGAGGCAAATACATTGAAAGCCTTAGTGACCGATTTAATGCAAGAATCTGCACAGATTAGCTTACAATTAGCAGGAGCAAATGGTTATCGATTGGATCATATCGCCGGAAGATCTGTTGTAGATAGCAGACCTTTCCAAATATTTGAGGGATCGAATGAGATGTTATATTCTCAAATTGCAGAAGGAGTAATTAAACTGATGCGTAAATCAAAAGAATCTAATTTGTTAGAATTCTTAAAGATATATAAGCGAACTAATTTGAGTGCTACTTATTTTCAGTCTCAACTGAACTTTAATCTGGAGACAGGATTAAATCAACGGGATTTAGTTACTTTAGGTAGAATGATTGCTCGTGTTATCAGTTTCCAACTTGTTCTGGAGATGAATGGATTCAATGAACAGTTAATAGATATTACCCGTCAACATATTCTGATGGATCTAAGTATGTTCCATGGTCAACTAGGAAGTAAAAATACAGCAAATCCAATTGTTGACTACGAGAGTAATTCAGATTGGATGAATTTCCTGGGATAAAAAAGTAAACAAAAAGGCAAAAATCAGAACAGAGATTTTTGCCTTTTTGTTTTAAAGACCAATTTTTCCTTCTGCCCAGTAAGGATAGGTCTGTATCTGTTTATTGCTGAAACCATTATTGATCAGCTTATCTCTAAAAGCTTGAATTCCTTTAGCATTCCCGGTTAAATAAAAGCTGATCCTCTTTGTTGGATCATTTATTTCACTCATTTATTCATTCATATTTTATTTAGTTGGATTGTTTGGTTCTGACGGATGATGTAATTTTTTTGATAAGTAGTGTGTGAGAGTGAAATTATAATTGCATATTTACTTTTATAATAAGTGCTAACTCTTGCTAAAACAGATTAGCAAAAAACCTAAACATCTAAAAAAATAAACTTAGAATATGATTAAAACTTATTTATCCAAATTTTATTTTCTGTTGGTTCTAGTCGTAATTGCTAGTTCTTGTCAGCAAAAACGTTCAGAAAAACCGCGAATTTTAGTATTTAGTAAGACTTCCGGATTTCATCATAATTCAATTGAGAAGGGCAATGCTGCTATACAGAAACTGGGTTTAGAAAATAACTTTGATGTCGATACTACTTCAAATGCAGCGTTCTTTGTAGAAGATTCTTTAAAAAATTATTCCGCAGTTGTCTTTTTAAACACCTCCGGAGATGTTTTAAATAATTATCAAGAGGCAGATTTTGAACGATACATTCAATCCGGGGGCGGCTTTGTGGGGGTTCATTCTGCTGCTGAATCAGAAATTGATTGGGGCTGGTATGGTAGATTAGTGGGCGGATTTTTCTCTTCCGATCCTGTAATAGCTAAAGGACAACTCAGTATTGTGGATAAAAAGCACCCAGCTACAAAAGGATTAGACGAAAGTTGGGAACATACCGATGAGTGGTATACTTATAAAAAATTATATGAACCTATTCATGTATTGATGACCGTGAATAAGGAAGTTTTTAATAATCCTACAGAAATTCAAGAAACACCTGTTTCCTGGTATCATGAGTTTGACGGAGGTAGAGCTTTTTATACAGGCTTGGGACATCAAGATGAAGATTATTTGGATCCTAAATTTTTAAAACATCTATTAGGAGGTATTGAATATGCTATTGGAGATAATTATGTATTAGATTATAAAAAAGCTAAGACTAAACAAGTTCCTGCTGAAAGTGGATTTTCTAAAGAAACGATGGCTGTAGGGGAGTTTTTTGAACCAACTGAAATGGCAATTTTACCTAATTTGGAAATATTAATTGCACAACGTCGGGGCGAATTAATGCTTTTCAATCAGGAAACAAAAACACTTACCCAAGTGGGACTTTTGGATGTTTATCATAAAACTGAAGTGCCAAATGTAAATGCAGAAGAAGGTTTTATGGGATTAACGATTGACCCTGACTTCGAAAAGAATAATTATATATATGCATTTTATAGTCCTAAAGATACCTCGGTCAATAGACTATCAAGATTTGTATTTAAGGACAATAAACTGGATATGGCTTCAGAGAAGGTTGTACTTCAGTTTTATTCGCAGCGTAATATTTGCTGTCATACCGGTGGTTCTTTAGCTTTTGGGAAAGACAGAACCCTTTTTGTTTCTACAGGTGATAACTCAACACCTTTCGACGAACCTGGTCAGAAATATGTAAGTAATAGTTTCTCTCCGCGGGATACCAGACCTGGACATGAGCAATATGATGCACAGCGTTCATCCGGAAATACAAATGATTTAAGAGGGAAAATTTTGAGGATTATTGTTAAAGAAGATGGTACTTATGATATTCCTGAAGGAAATTTATTTAAAAAAGGTCAGGAAAATACAAAACCGGAAATATATGTAATGGGAAATAGAAATCCTTATAGGATATCCATTGATAAGAAAAATGGATTTCTTTATTGGGGAGAGGTTGGGCCTGATGCAAACCAAGATTCTGTAGGTAGAGGACCGAGGGGGTATGATGAAGTCAATCAAGCTAGAAAAGCTGGTTTCTTTGGTTGGCCATATTTCGTAGGAAACAACTATGCATACCATCCGTATAATTATGAAACCGGAGAAAGTGGTCCGGCATACGATCCTAAAAAAACAATTAATGATTCAAGGAATAACACTGGTTTAAGAGAATTGCCGGAGGCTAACCCTGCATTTATCTGGTATCCTTATGCTGAATCGCCGGACTTTCCGCAGGTGGGTTCCGGTGGTCGTAACGCAATGGCAGGACCTATTTATTATACGGAGCTATTTCCGAAAGAAACTCGATACCCAGATTATTATGAAGGGAAATTATTTATATATGATTGGATTCGCGGTTGGATAAAAGCTGTAACTATGCTTCCCAATGGTGATTTTGATAAAATGGAAGCTTTCGTGCCAAATATTAAGTTAGCAAACCCTATTGATATGGAGGTAGGACCTGATGGTAGATTTTATATTTTAGAATATGGTAGTGGCTGGTTTAGTCAGAATCCGGATGCTGGTATCACACGAATTGATTATAATCCTAATTCAGGTGTTAAAGATGGAAATAATGCTGGCTCTGGAAACGGGGGAGTAGTAGGGCCAATAGGTCATCAGGAAGGATCGATGCCTAAAGGAGAGAGCCTTATTGCTAATTCAGATTGTAAATCATGTCATGCCTTGGATAAAAAATCTGTTGGACCTTCGTATAAAGAAGTGGCTAAGCATTATAAGGATAATGAGGATGCACATGCCATACTCGTAAAGAAAATTATAAATGGCGGAAGTGGCGTATGGGGTGAGGTTGCTATGGCAGCACATCCGGGATTAAAAGAAGAGGATGTTAATGAAATGGTTACTTGGATCTTATCACAGGATTAGTATTATTCAAAAAGATATAATTAATTTGATTAGAAGCTAATATTGAATTAAACACTACCTTTGCAATCATAAAAAAAGATCAGGGGGTAGATCCTGTTTTAATCGATGATTATACGCAAGAAGGAGAATTGGTTTAGAATGTTATTTATCTGGCAGGGCTCAGTACTTCCACGGGTTCTGCCTCGACTAATTCTTTTATTTATTTTATCCGTTGCTGTTGTTAATTTTCATGGTACTTTATTTTCTTATAAAGTGCCTTTAAACCCAGCTCCATTTACATTATTTGGTTTTGTTTTAGCGCTTTTTCTTGGTTTTCGGAATAATGCAAGTTATGAACGATTCTGGGAAGGAAGAAAGCTATGGGGAGCTTTGTTAAATATCTGCAGATCTTTAACACGACAGACATTAAGCATAAGCAACAAAATCGATAAACCATCTGTAAATGAATTCGTAAATCTATTGATTGCTTTTACCTATGCTTTGAATCACCAATTGAGAGGTAAAGATTCAAGTAATGATTTAAGGCGTCATCTATTTGAAATTGACTATCAATTGGTTTCAAAAGCTAAATATAAACCTGCTGTCATTTTAAAGTTGTTAGCTCAATGGGTGGGAAAGCAAAAGGAATCTGGTCGGATTGATAGTATACAACAAGCTAATTTTGATCAGAATTTTGATAAACTTTCTGATGTATTAGGCGGTTGCGAAAGAATCCATTCGACTCCAATACCTTATAGTTATCAAGTATTACTCCACCGTACAGTTTACATTTATTGTTTTTTATTACCCTTTGGTTTAGTGGATAGTTTAAGTTGGTTTACCCCTTTTATTGTTGTGTTTATAGCTTATACGTTTGTTGCTTTTGAAGCAATTGCAGATGAGATTGAAGAACCATTTGGTAAAGAGCCTAATGATTTAGCATTAAACAGTATGAGTATTATGATAAAAGAAACCATTACTGAGATGTCGGGAGAAGAAATAGAATATAAAAATCATACTAACTATGACGATAAAATCGTTGATTAATTTATTCCATATGATGAGCCCTGACTTTTTAATTAGTTATTAGTGTTATATCATTGAGGTTGGAATAAAATATATGGAAGAAATAAAGAAAGAGATTTCAAGTCTGAGTGCCTATCAAAAGCTAGTTATTTTCATCCTAGCCGTTACGCAGTTTACGGTAATTTTAGATTTTATGATTATGGCTCCGATGGGGGACATTTTGATGAAATCGATTAATCTTACACCCTCCCAATTTGGAGTAGTAGTATCCGCTTATGCATTTAGTGCTGGAGCTTCGGGGCTACTAACAGCGGGGTTTGCCGATCGGTTTGATCGAAAGAAATTACTCTTGTTTTTTTACACCGGTTTCATCATTGGAACGTTGTTTTGTGGACTAGCCAATAGTTACAATATGTTGGTCGTAGCACGTATTGTTACCGGACTTTTTGGAGGTGTAATAGGTTCTATATCATTGGCTATCGTAACAGATGTATTTACTTTGCAGCAACGCGGTAGAGTAATGGGATTTATCCAAATGGGGTTTGGAGCAAGTCAGGTTTTAGGAATTCCAATAGGATTATATATAGGTGATAATTGGGGCTGGCAGCATGCATTTCTTGCTATTGTTGTTTTAGCCTCCTGCATTGCTATTTTAATTGCATTTAAGCTTAAACCTATAATTGGTCACTTAGGGCTACAAAAACGAGAATCTGCATTGAAACATCTGTGGAATACAATATCGAGAAAGAATTATCGAATGGGATTTTTAGCGACCTCCTTATTGTCAGTGGGTGGATTTATGATGATGCCCTTTAGTACAGTATATGCTGTTAATAATCTTAACGTTCAGCATGATCAGTTGCCAATTTTATTTATGATATCCGGAATTTCTTCTTTAATTATCATGCCGACAGTTGGTAAATTAAGTGATCAGTATGATAAACGAAAGATTTTTACCATAGCTGTAATATGGATGATGGTTATGGTTGTTGTTTATACTAATATGAGTCCGGTTCCGTTTTTTGTGGTGGTGATTTTAAATATCTTATTATTAATGGGAATTCTAAGTCGAATGACACCTTCTACAGCCCTAATAAGTGCAGTTCCGGATACGAAAGATCGCGGCGCATTTATGAGTATGAATTCTTCTTTACAGCAGGTAGCAGGAGGAATCGCAGCCTATGTAGCCGGGATGATTGTCGTACAGAAGACACCAAGTAGTCCAATCGAACATTATTCGACCATTGGATATATTGTTGTTATTTTAAGTATTATTAGTATTTGGATGATATATAGAATTTACGAACTCATCAGAAAGAAAAATGAACATTAAATAGAGTTGAAATAAAAAACCATGAATTGCCAGATTCATGGTTTTTTATTTACCTCAATAACCCTACTTCTGATATCAAATCACATGGATCATTCGAACAGTTTCTTTATTCCTTTTATACCCAATACTACTAGTTCAAGGCCTTTGAAAAAGTTGAATTCGTGAAAAAACGATATATTTAGAATTACGTTTTATATCATTAAATGAAATCCATGATTTCAAAATTGCTAATGAAAATAATAAAGATTTACTTGAGCCTTTTTTTTGGTTTTATTTTATTTTTCAGTTATGCTCAAAATAAGAGTGTAGAATCTCTTTTGGAGGAAGCTTATTATTCGCGCCTTAAATCTGATTACGATACGCATATTAAATTACTAAAAGAGGCACAACATTCTCTTGATTTACATCATGATAATATCTTGGAATCTAAGTTAAATACGGATCTTAGCAAGCATTATCTCGTTGTCGGAGAATATGATAGTGCTAAATATTATGCGGATGAAAATCTGAAATTAGCCAATAGTATTAATGAGCCAATTATTAAGGCCAATGCTTTTGTAAGTCAGGCAGTTTATTTTAATTACTTTGATATTGGGGAACTGGCAGTCGAAAATGCTCAAAAGGCGTTAGCTATTCTGAAAAACAATAAAGACTATTTATTAGAAGCTCGTTCATATTATATTTTATATGGAGTTTATTCGCGTTGGGATGACTTAAAATTAACCAGTAAATACGCGTCACTCTGTATTGAGAAGGCAAAGTTGGCTCAGGATGAGGAAATGCTTGCTAATGCATACAGTGCCTATTCGATCGTAATGGAATTTCGTTACAGAGCATCGAAAGAGGCTAAGTACCTAGATAGTATGCAGTATTATTTAAAGCAATCTATGCAGGTTTATCAGGAGAATCCAAAAGAAGTTGCTATTCGTACTTATGCTATCTCAAATATTAATATGGCTAACTATTTTTTTCAGTATGAAAAAGGGGCTTATTTACAAGATAGTATTTTGTTTTATGCAAATATTGCCAGACAGGTTTATGAACCATTTGATAAAAATTATGATATAATGGGGAATGTTGATGGTCTTATGGCAGAGGTTGCTTCTATGCAGGGGAATACTCAATTAGCCGAAAGCTATCTTATGAACTCTTATATCCATTTACAGGAAGTAAAAGATCCCTCGTATTATACATTACAAAATATAGCTCAGGGCTTAAGTGATTTACACGCTAAAAAAGGTAATTATGAAAGAGCTTTATTTTTTCAGAAAAAGAAAGAGGAATACAATCAAAAAATATTTGACGAGGCCGAGATGATGCAAACTCGTAAGCTTGAAGTGCAATATGAAAATAAAAGACTACTTAATGATATACATGAAAGCAAGTTAAAAGCTCAAAACAGACGCATACAGCTGTTTTTATTGGGTGGACTTTGTTTATTACTTATTCTTTCTATGTTTCTTCTTCGAAGTTCATTCAAAAATAAACATCGCTTGGAAAAGGAGCGAAATCTTAGATTGCAGCAACAGAAAGAAGATATGAAAAAGCAATCTGAATTACAGCTAAAAGTAGAGAAAGAGGAACGAGCTCGGTTGCTTACAGAGCAAAAACTTTTGAATGTACAGATGGATCAAATGCAAAAAGAAGCCATGGCGGATTCTTTGCAAATAGAAAGGAAAAATAGATTGCTCCTACAACTTAGGGAAAAACTTAAAGACCTTGAAACGAGTGATAATATCGGTTATATAGATCGTATGCTTAAAGAAGAGATGAGACTCGAAGAAGTTGTTGAAAAATCAGCTAAAGAATTCAAAAATATACATCCTGATTTTTTTCAGAAGCTTAAAGATCAATCTGAAGATAGACTTAGTTCACTTGAACTAAAACACTGTGCCTATATACATTTACATTTATCTACAAAGGAAATTAGTGCAGCATTTCATATAGAACCCAAAAGTGTCCGTGTAAGTAAATATAGGATCAAACAAAAGCTTAAATTGGATAAAGAAGTTGATCTTGATCGCTATTTGCAAGATCTTTGATTGTGATTTATTTGATTGATATTCAGCTTTTTATTTTTGTTATAGTCACTTTGTAGTCGCTTGTTTCATACTGATTTTTCATTACAGGCGTAGTTTTATAAAGAGTCAATTCAATTGACTTAAAAAATAAAACTTGAACAGTATGGGATCAGCAACATCTAAATTACCATTTATAGAAATTATAGAATGGATTGAACATGACCCGAATGTCATGATGTGGAAAATTGAAGACGGGGACCGTGAAATTAAAAATGGTGCTAAATTAATTGTCCGCGACAGTCAGAAGGCCATGTTTATGAATGAAGGTAAAATTGCCGACATATTTAATAGTGGAACTTTTACCCTTACTACTCAAAACATACCTATTATATCTCGCATTAAGGGATGGAAATATGGATTTGAAAGTCCATTCAAAGCAGATGTATACTTTTTCTCCGTCAAGCAGTTTGTGAATCTGAAATGGGGTACTCCCGCACCAGTAATGTTGCGTGACTCACAATTTGGTCAAGTCCGTTTACGAGCTTTCGGAAGTTACAATATCCGGATTGTTGACATCAATCGATTTTTTAAGGAATATGCGGGTACTTACGCTCAGTTAACCGTTTATGAGTTTGAGAAGCAGTTAAGGGATTTTATTGCTCCTAGATTCGGCGAAGCTTTAGCACAAACTGGAATTCCACTCTTGGATTGTAGCCGGGATCTTAGTGATCTGAATGCACGTATTACACCATTAATTAAACCTTACTTTGATGATTTCGGAATTGAAATTACGCAGTTTACTGTTAGTTCAATTACCCTTCCTGAAGAGGTAACGCAATATTATGATAAAGTTACAGGTATGAATATGCTTGGAGATAATATGGAAAAATTCCAACAGTTCAATACGGCTATAGCCATTAGTAAGGATGGTAATCCTGCACAGCAGGGTACTCAGCAAGGTTTAGCTATGGGAATGTTAGTGAATGGAATGAATATGGGTCAAAAAGAACAACAGGTTCCAGTGAAAGATGATTTGGCCAGTAAATTATTTCAATTAAAAGATTTTTTGGAAAAAGGCCTTATTGATGAGGTGGAATATAAAACCCTTAAATCTGAGCTATTGTCGCGAATATAAGTGAGTTATGGCAGAAAAGAATATTTCCTTGGTTGAACGTATCAAGCAACTCGCTTTAGAACAAAAACGTGAAGAGTTTAAAGTTAAAGAAGCCAATAATTCTGTAAAAGGTTGTCCTCAATGTGGGGCAGGCAGGGCGAAACAGGACGGCTTAACAAATTGTGCTTATTGCGGGTATGAATTTATAAAGGTGAAATTGACGGATGGTATTCATATTAAAAAAGAAGATAACTCCCGCTAAATTCTCAGGGTTTACATGCAGTTCAAAAAAAAGATTTTAAATGGATAATAACACGATAACCGCTAGAGCAACAACTTTTTTTAAAAAAATGGAGGCGCGTGCAGGTGAAATTATGGAAGAGGCAAAAATATCCGGACAACTGGTAGCTGATGCAGATAAAGATCCATATAAAAGAAGTTATCTGCAATTTAAAGGGGCAATAATTGCTCAGTTTACCTCAATAATCCAAAAAGGATCTACAACTTTTCAGACACAGGTTATGCCGAATGCCCGAGGACTGGAAATGATAGCCTTAAGTCAATTATATAATGATTGGAACGCAAAGATTGTATCCATGATGAATCATGCTTTTGAACAGGTCGAAGAACGAAACCTTGAACAAGAATATGCCGACATTATGGAATCATACAGATTGGCAATAGAAAAATTTGTGTGTAAACAATGCGGGGCAAAATTAACCATGGACAAATTCTATTTTCAGGCAAGCTATATCGCATGCGAATTTTGTAATACACAAAATACATTCGATCCCGGATCAAAGGCGCGTATGATGGAGCATATCGCTCGTCCCTTGGCAGCGTCAAGATGTTTAAAACAGTATGAGCGTTTTCTTGAAGAGCGATCGCAATCAGGAAGAAAAGCGGCTGCTTCTGCTTATGAAGATTATTTAAAGGCAATGATTCAAGAAATGGATAATTTGCTTCCAGGGCTAAGCGAGCAACATCAAAATTTTTATGAAAGAATGATGAATGACTATAATAAACTTGGTATTGCATGGTAATACCTTTCATGTATAACTTATAAATCTTACAATTATGTTTAAGAAACTTTTTAAAAGCCTGGGTGGAAACCTAGAGGATATGGCAAAAGATTTGATGAAAGATCAGCAACAACAAGATATCCCAAATGGGCATGATGCAAACGCACATAAAGATCAATTGAAAGCTTATATGAATGGCGATATGCAAGGGGCATTTGAAGCCGGTGCAGCATCTGCAGGGATGAAAACATCTAATACTGCTAAGGAAGATCCAAATGATCCAAATATGCAAGCTGTACATGGAATAAGTATTGCGGATTATGCTGCCGGTGCAGCTAAGATAGGAGAGGGCTGCACAGAGGAACAAATTTGTATTGCTTTGGGAGTCGAACAGCCTATGTGGGACGAAGCACAAACTACTTGGAATAATCGCATGCGAGATGATAATACTTTTAATGTGATAAATGTATATACCAACTACTTTGGTAAAGCTAAAGAACATGGAAAATTAGGGGGATTAATTCCCAATGCTGCAGTAAAGACTGATGTCTCCGACGGAAAGGCAAAAGAACATTTGGCGCGTCTGGAAACTGATAAGCATTATTTTTTTGAAATTCAGGCTGCTTTGCAGGCCGCTTATGAAAACGGAATAGATGGAGCTCAATGGTTAATTGATAATCTGGGTCTAACAGTAGCTCAAGTAAATGGAACCGGCACAAAATACATGAATGATTTTAATATTATGGCAGAGATGATGGATTATCAGGATCAAAAGAAAGCGGAATACTCCAAACGTTTTGCAGAAGAGAATGGTACAGGTGGGGTGGCTGATGATATAGAGTTTTAGGTGTTTATTAGAGATTATTATTAACCCTCATGAGGAGTTATTTCTTCTCATGAGGGTTTTCAATAAGTTTTATCATGTATCCTTTCTCAATAAAAAGTTTATCTAGATTTAGTGTAATATCTGCCTTTGCTCCTAAGGGTAATATCAAACTATGCATTCCCGGTTTTACTTTTGCAACATAATGGTTGTTGATGTTTTCAAGAGGGAAAGAAGCTAGTTCGAGCTGGCTTATATTTTTAACAACTTTTGCATTTTTATCAAGTATTTGGATTCCGATTAAAAAAGATCCGTACACATCTGCTCCCTCTGTTCGAAACACTTCAAATTTCAATTTTGAATCAGTAAAGTGAATGTTAGCCATTACTACCTTTGGTTTCACGGATTTATTATGCAATTTTCCCCAAACTCCGCCGTGAAAATATTGGTTCGTAAACAAGGTAATCGAGATAATAATAATGGAACTTATTAGACTAAAGTGATTTATGTTTTTAATAGGTATTGTGCCGGAGCCTAAATAATGGAACCATTTAGAATTCGTAAATTTTATCTTTTTCTTAATTAAGAGCCGATCCATTGAATATTTACCACTTCCTGTGAGAAAAATGGTAAAACCTCCCGCAATACCGAGAATCCCGATTTGCCATTCGTCTAAACAAGTTGTGCCTAACCATCCGGAACCTAATAAAATTCCGGTAGCAAGCATTATCACTCCGATACTCATTAATCTGGTAAAAAGCCCAAGTATTATAAATAGTCCAACAATAGCTTCGATTATAGTGAAAATAACCATAGCGAATTGAAGTGCATCGGGGTTAGATACTAAATATTCAATAACCGGTTTGATCCCAAGTGCATTTGGGAGAAAGTGATTAAATTTTTCGCCTATATAACCGGCTTCCTCAGGAATAAGTTTGTTTTCAAGAATCAGGCGGCGCCAAAAGGCAGAGAAGTAAGTCCATCCAATTACCCATCGTATAGACAAGGTGTAAATACCAGCCATATTTGTTGGTATCTCTATAAAATTTTTCATAGAAAATAAATTTTATTTAACGGTTAGAAATTAAAATATACACAGTGAAAAACTATGCAATTGCAATCTTTAATCGTTGATATAAAATGTATTTTGGGGGACTATTGCCAGAATAACTTGAGGAAAATTTATTATAGGTTTTTTCTTGTAATCCACTCTTTTCAATCCTTATTATAGGTGAAAAATCAGCATGACTTTCAACACTTTTTTGAAAAGAAGATTTCAGTTGTTTGCCGAATAAATCTAGTTGACAGTTAGTAGAAGGACTGGTGGATTTTGTTTTGTTAATTGGTTTCTCATATACTACGTCCATCTTATCTGAGAAAAATACTTTCACAGAACATGGCGCTGAAGAAAATAGAATCAAACACACAAACAATATGCGATTTAATAGTTTGAAGTATGATTTTATGTTGGCCATTGCTGCAAATATATATCTTTTTGTGAGACAGTCAATTAATATGATTTACTTATTTTAAATAAATTGATTTAATGTGCTTGTGTTATAGCACATTACATGGTTTTTTAGTTAAAATCTTGAATTTTAGGGATATTATTGCAGAAAATAGCTGCTAAGTTTAATAGAATATTGTGTTAATGTTAATAATATATTTAATTTGCATTCTCAACAATAGCAATGCCTAAATATCTAACATTAACTGATGAAGAACTCTTTTCACTTATCAAAAATGATAATGAACAGGCATTTGCTGAGCTTTATAATCGTTATAAACGACCGCTAGTCGCATTTGCACTTAAAAAGATAGATGCAAATGAAGTAGAAGATATCGTTCATGATTTATTTGCCAAACTTTGGACCAACAGAGATAACATTGAGATTAATCAACAATTACGATCTTATCTTTACAGATCATTACGAAATCGGATAATAGATTTTATATCACACCAGATTCATGAGAAGAAATACGTAGAATCCATCGTTTTATTTGGTGAAACTTTTATCAATAAAACTGATCATAGTCTACGGGAACACATGTTTCTGGAAGAGTTAAATATCATTATTTCAAAATATAATTGCTACATCAGCCTCTTCATTATAACTGCATACAGAGTCTATACTCAAAATATTTCCATCATAATCCGCTAAGAAATATTTTTCTGTTCTATTTGTTTTAGTACTATCTCCCGAACCTGCCTCAAATAATTTTATCATGTGATAATTCACGCAGAAAAAACCATCTTCTGAGATTGGAAAGGCAGTAGCAACATTTTCTATGAGTTGTTTTCCAGTTTCTTCGTTTTTGAAAAGTCTGATAAATCTATATACATCAGGTTTATTTTTTTTAAAAATTTCCTGTTTGCTTAGTGTTTTAGAAGAGGGCGGAAGGGTTTTTATAGCAACCTTAATGTTTTTTCTGTTTAAATGAGCAGTCTCAAAGACTTTATCAAATTTGGATTGATCATAATTACTAGCTAATACTTGTTTCGTGATACCCTCAAATAATTTTGGCTCATCTATATAATCTTGTGCATAAACAAAACTGAATAAAAATGATAGGCTAATTAATGTTAAGATTCTTTTCATAATAATGATATAAGTCTATTTGAATTCGTATAGAAGACGATTTAAGTGAAGATTTGTCCTTATGTAGTTGTGATATTTATAACTTCTTTTATTTCAACATTAATTTTTTCAGCTTGTTCTTTTGCAGGTAATGCTAAAACATTCATAAAAACTAAACAAGGTGGCCATGTGGACACCTTGTTTAGTTTTTATGAATACTGTTTAACTATTTAACGGTTACTTTAAAACTATATTCATCAGGAGGCAAGCATTGACTCTTGTCACATGCCATGAACTCCACAGTTCCGGATACCGTTACAGGTTTATTAGAATTTAGTTTTACTTTTTGTTGGAAGATAGCTTCTCCATCGTGATAAGGAACTTCCATTTTGAATACATCTTCAAATTTCTTTTTTGCTTTGGGTTCAACTGTCTTTCCATTTACGCTAAACTCTTTAGATGGTTGAAACGTAAATTTTGTAGATACAGGTCCTCCTGCAGGCACTGATGTTCCATAAATATGCCATCCGCTTTCTACATTAGCTTTGATAAAAACAACAGCTTCTTTGCTGTTAATCTTTTTTGAACCAACTGTCCATTCTACCGGATTATGTACTTGACTAAACGCACTTACAACGGTAAAAATTAGAAAGATTAAAATTAAATTGAATTTTTTCATGTCTATTGATTTTCTTTTTTAGTGTTTATTCTTGTAAGCATCAATTGCAGATTGCAGGTATGCTTTATAGCTTTCGATATTTGTATTGGAACCACTTGTTGGGACCAATAGCTCTTCATTGTGATCCAGTAAA
>Ga0308157_10000969_pt1 | contig 70787 bp, 72 predicted proteins | sample PhyBR1_FD_201035 | JGI IMG/M metagenome (GOLD analysis project Ga0308157, IMG submission 201035) | Phyllosphere microbial communities from UC Gill Tract Community Farm, Albany, California, United States - DLSLB.R1 | ecosystem: Host-associated > Plants > Phyllosphere > Unclassified | place: USA...
GCCACGTGCCTGTAAAAGTTTAGCTAAAGATGCGGAAATGATGCCCTTACCTAAAGAGGAAGTAACACCGCCCGTAACAAAAATATACTTAGTCATGTTTGATAATTTGTGAAATCAACCAGTTTTTGACCACTGGTTAATTGCTTTTGTACGGGATACAAAGGTACGAAAAATTATCGCCGGTTTTAGGTTGTGGCCAGAATATTTTTTGATAGTTTTATATGATTGATATTGACAGATTTATCTGAAAATATGCTTACAATATTAAATTATAGATCTCTTTTTTGATATCTTCTATTTTTCTTGGCTTCTTTTTATCGTCGTAACGTGTATAAAGATCGATCATTTTTTTGAAATCCTTTTCGTTATCTGTTCTTTTGCCTTTGCCTGGTGCGGCAATAGTTAAGATGGGAACATTTCTGGATTCAATTTTAATAGCAAACCATGTGGTATAGTAACGGGGGATGGCTAAGCCCAGAATCATGCCCGGTAAGCCGGTAAATCCTTCAGGACCACCACGCAACAATATTTCATCGGTATAAAAAGCGACCACCGAAACGGTATCGTTAATCACCGCAATGGCTTTACGACATTCGTAACCGGCAATCTTGCGTACGTCGTGCATAATTTTCCATTTTAAATGAGGGATGGTATCTTTCAGGATAAAATCTTCGCCGCGTATCGGTTTTCTCAGCACACGGGTTTTCTTGCCAAAATTGGTAAAGATCTCACTGGTATTTTCATCCGACAGGAAAAAAAACTGATTATCGCTCAGCGTTTCTTTGGGTTTTGCCCGGTAAATAGAAACACTGTCGTTAAAGTTATACTCCCAATTTGATGTGCGGTATTTGCTCATATTATCTTTAGCGTCGTCCGATATCCAGTCGTTGTCTGCAAACCGTTGCTTTTGGTTCACCTTCTTTTCGAAAGTTATTTTTGCACTATGGATAAAAACAGTCTGTGCTTTTAGCAATGTAACTGTTAAAATTATCATAAGCGTTAAGATTGCGTTTTTCATGCCTGATTATTTTTTATCTTCTTTAATAAAATTACCGGTTAAATTATAGGTTACACCAATCAAAACATACCGCGGAATAAAACTATAGGTATTTTCGCTGATGTTGCTGCCGCCAACATTGCGGCTATAACCAATTTTTTCGGCCAAGATATCCGATACCGATATTTTAAATTCCAGTTCGTCAGCCTTCAACATTTTTTTCGATAAATAAGCATTCCAGATGGCTACATTTACCGGTGTGCTAAACGAACTGTTTGCGGGTTGATAAGACAAATTGATGCTTGTGCTAAATTCGGTACTGTAAGGTAGGTTTATAGTACCTTGTATATCGTGAGCATGACTATAACTTTTGCCATTATTGATGGCTCCGATAGACGACCTGCTGTTTGAAAAAGTAATGGAAGGACCATATTCCAATTGCACAAGCTGGCTATGATAACCAATACGCGGACGTATACTCACATTATTGCTCACATTTTTATTGAGTTTGTTATTCAGGATAGAAATTGAGGTATTGAGATTATAACTGATATTGAGATTGGTATTTAAATGCAATTTGCTAAAGCCTTTATGCAGGCTGGCACTACCATACAAACTATTTACACCATTTAAATTGGTGTAGCTGGTAACCGTTTTATTAAACTCATCAACTGTGCTTGTACTGACAATAGCGTTCCTGGTGAAATTATAACTTACATAAGCATACATGTACAGCTGCGATTTTTGCTGAAAGCTGTTGATGTTAAAGCTTACACCATTGTTAAACGATGGTTTTAAATTGGGATTGCCCAGCACCTGATAAAGCGGGTTATTAACCTGCCTGACGGGCTGAAGCTGTTCCAAATCAGGTTGATCTGTGTTGCCATAGTAGCTTACTGAGAAATTGGTATTTTTACCCACCCTGTAATCGAAGCTGGTGTGTGGTGCCCAATTGATATAGTTGCGGTTAAATTGATTTTTTCGATCGAGGTCATTTAATTTGAAAGTGGTTTCGGTTGCCTCCATACCACCAGAAACTGAAAACTTTTTAGCGCGGTATTGCAGTAAAACCTTACCAACATTCGAAAAGTTATTGAAATCGAAGTTATTGCTCAAAGAATCGATACGGCTATTGTTCAGGTCTTTATCTAAAACCATTTTATGACTGCCGGAAGCTATTGTTTTGAAGCTATAGGCAGTTTGGAGTGATAATCTTTTACTTAGTGGTTCGGTGTACGATATACGGGTAGCAAAAGAATGCTGTTTGCCTGAATTATCGTTCAGATAGTTCCGGTTGTCGGGCCTGATTCCTCCGGCCTCGTAATAGTTGGTAGTACTCAGGTTTTCACCTGTGTCGCTGTTTCTTTTGGTTTCCGGCTGTACATCAACAGAAAGGGTACGGCCTTTCTTTGCAAATTTCTTGGCATAATTAATATTACCGCTAAACTGGTTACTATTACCATCGCTGGTATTTACCTGCCTGCTGTTATTTACCAGATCACCAGCATCATTTCTGGTTTCATTGTTGCTAAAATCTTCGCTGCTGTTTTGTACCTTGCTACCTGCAAATGATACTTTAAGAGTAGCAGATGAATCTATTTTTACTTCAACATTACCTCTTAAACTTTGCCCGCTGCTTTTGGTATCGCTGTTTGAGGCACTTTCACTAAAAAAATTGGTGCCATTCGGTAGTAATGATTGGTTTTTAGAGGTATTGCGGTCTAAAATATTGCGGTTGTTGCCTTTGTAATTTAATTTAAGGCTGACTTTGTTTTCGTTCCATTTATCAGAAAAATGAGCACCATAATTGGTTATATCAGGTAGACCGTTTGTGGGCGAAAAATAATCATCATCATCGCCACCACTATAACTAATCATTACAGAGCTTCCATCGTCGCCAACCTCAATTACATCATAATCATTTCCTTTAATTTTGCTCATGGCTGCACTTGCTTTCGAATCCTGATTAAGGTTGCTATTGGAGCCAAATGCAGCGGCTTTTAATTTGCCCTTATAAATACCTGCCATAGCACCAAGATTTTTAAAATGATTAAGGTCACTATTGGCATCGAGCGTACTGAGGTAGCCGTTTTTGGCATTTTCCTTCAGTTTAATGTTCATCACCTTTTCTTTTGCCTCACCTTCTTTAATGCCGGTAAGTTCTTCGTCTTTTGTTTTTTTATCATAAACCTGAACTTCACTAACGGCGTTGGCTTTAAGGTATTTGGCTGCAAGGAGCGGATCATCGCCAAAAAACTCTTCACCATCAACCAGCAGGGTATTTACATCTTTTCCACCAGCTTTTATGGCTCCGTTTCTATCCACCTCAATGCCAGGTAAGCGTCTTAACAACTCCTGAACATTGGCATGAGGTTTAACGGCAAAACTATCGGCCTGATAGGTAATGGTATCGCCTTTCATACTAATGGCCTGTTTTTGTGCTTTAATTACCACTTCGTTTAAAAGCGTGGCCTTGCTGTCCATTGCAATTTTGCCCAGGTTAAACTTTGCCGTATCAGATAGCTGGATATCACGGATATAATCGGCCATTTTAGGGTAAGTGATTACCAAAGTATAATTGCCTTTTTGTAAATTTACCAGCTCAAATTCGCCATTGGCTTTAGCCCTGGCATCTTTAATCAGAATGGAATCTTTACTGCTGATGAGCAATATGGAACTGTTTGAAAGGTTCTTTTTCTCTACAGTATCTACTACGATACCTTTAATACTGGCCTTTTGGGCTAAAACAGGGAGAAATAATACCGAAAAAATAAAAACGGCAAGGAGATTTTTGAGCATGTAAGAGAAACGTTGATAAATAGGGGTTTGGCTAATGGAGCGTGAAAATACAACTATTTGATTAGTTTATCTAAAATACTTGCAATATTTTTTTGATCATGTTAAAAAAGTATCTGGTTAATCAGGTTTGAAAATTTAAGTGCTTTGAAGCTGGTTTTTAGCCTGCTATTAATTTTTTAATTAACACAATTTGTCCGAGGTGATAATAGCTATGTTCCAATACCGCTTCGATGTTGCGGAGATAAGGTCCATATTTTTCATCAACAAAAGACTCATCGAGTTTGCTGTCCGGTATTTGTGCTACTTCACGCACAAAACGGTTTGCATTGGCCAGAAATTCATTTGTTAATGATGTCCAGTCGGCCGCCGATTGCAGTGGTGGGAGATCAAAACTATATTGATCTTTAATGTTCAGTGGACCACCAGCTAATACCACTAAAAGCCCGGATAATTAATAGTTAATGTGGTAGGTGAGGGCTGCAATGGTATTCAGGCTGGCCACTTGTTGAGTAGCTTGTTGCCAGCTAACACTTTGTATCTGGTCTTTATAATTGGTGTTTGCTATCCAGTAACCATTTAAAAAAACTTCATTCAGGCGGCTGGCCAAATGTTCAGACCTATTCATCTTTAAATTTTCAGGATTTATTTAATTCACAGCAGTTGTAGTAGATTTTTACCTTTTGATCTTTCTCACTCCAGGCAATATAAAGGTTATTTTCTTTTCCTAAACGGTATTTGAAGCCATTTAAGCCGGTTTTTTTAAGCTCTTCATAAAGTGCTTTATCCGGAACATAATTATCAGCTTTATCTTCGGGCATTACCGCAGGTTCCAGAAAATTATCCTCGGCAAAAAAATCATCAGCTATGGTTTTTAAGAAGATAACCTGGTCTTTCTCTTTCGATAAATCTACATTGGGATCAGTATTTCCCAACAAATCGCTGCCTTTTAGCCTGGCATTATAAATCTCACTGCCACCAGCTTTTTTAATGGTGAAATTCAGCACCATTTCTTCGGGTTTTCTGCCGGTAAGCTCGATTTTAAAGGTATCGGGTATTTTTAAATCAGAGAAGGGTTTGGTAACACTTTGGTTCACATTTTTGAATTCAATAGATCCGGCTTTTTTGCCTTCTTTAGATTGACAGGCACAAAATAATGCAATGCAGCTAATCAGGAAGATCGATAATTTTCTCATGTTCCGAAATTACAAATTTTATGCTTTAACCGGGTTTCAATTTTTTAATAGGACGAAAAACTAAAAGGAATAGCCGATCGATAGCCAGAGTTGGAAGTCGAAATAGCCACCTGGAAGCTGGTTTTTTAGATTATTTTTAACGTGATAATAATCTCCATAGCCTAAACCGGTTAAGCCTTCTAAAAGAAAATGCTTGCCTGGAATAAATGATACACCAAATGTCCCGCCATACCGTAACGAACCGGCTGTAAAATCCCTGTCCCGACCAAAGCTAAAAAAACCGGTATTATCTACTTCTCTGTGTGAAATTACATTCTTATTTAGGTTGCCAAGATAAGCCCCGTAAAAAGCATTGGCTTCGCGCTTTTTAATTGGTCTGATATATTTCTTGGCACGAAGGAGAAATCCCTCGTAGTGAAGATAATCCCGGTAACCCAGGTTTTTAATTTCTCCTGAAGTATAAGCGAACTCTAACCCATACAGATCGGAAAATGTTTTTTCAATAGCAAAGGCAGGCCTTTTTGCAATCAGATTTAAAACATTGGTCTTAACGATGATGCCGGCAGGTTTTTGCGCTAAAACCGTTCCTGCAACAAGAAGAACGATAGTAAGAAGCGTTATATTTTTCATTGTAACACGAAAGTACTAAAATGAAGTATACCGGCAGTCATTTTTGAAGTTAAGTATATTTTTTTAAATTTGCGTAACTGATTACGTAATTAATTATTTATGGATTTTTTCGAACAAACAGGAAAAGTGGCGATTGGAAGCAGGCTAAGGATGCTAACCGATAAGGTAACTGAAGATGCTGCTCATATTTATCAATTGTATAATATAGATATGCAGCCAAAATGGTTCCCGGTTTTTTATTCTTTATCGCAGGGCGAAGAAAAAACTATAACCGAGCTGGCTAAGACAATTGGTCATTCGCATCCTTCGGTAAGCAAAATTATTGGCGAAATGCTGAAAAAAGGCTATGTGAAAGAAAACAAGGATAAAGAAGATGGCAGGCGAAATGTGATCAGCTTAACTGAGGCAGGTCAGCAAGTTGCATATAAAATTAAAGATCAGCTGATAGATGTTGATGCAGCAATTGAAGAGCTTTCGGCACAAACACAAAATAAACTCTGGGAAGCGATAGGCGAGTGGGAGTTTTTATTGGAACAGAAAACATTATTCAGACGGGTGATGGAAAAGAAAAAGGAGCGCGATGGTGCAAAAGTTGAAATTGTAGCTTACAAACCAGAATATCAGGAGGTATTCAGGGCTTTGAATGTAGAATGGATTTCTACTTATTTCGAAATGGAGGAATCGGATTATAAGGCTTTAGATCATCCGAAAAGTTATATTTTAGATAAAGGTGGTCATATTTTGGTGGCTTTATATGATGGGGTACCCCTAGGCGTGTGCGCTTTAATTAAAATGAATGATGAGGAATATGATTTCGAACTGGCTAAAATGGCCGTTTCACCAAAGGCACAAGGCAAGAATATTGGCTTTTTACTAGCCTCGGCTATTGTAGCAAAAGCCAGATCACTTGGTGCAGCTAAAATTTATTTAGAAAGCAATACCATTTTAAAACCGGCCATTAATCTTTACCATAAACTGGGTTTTAAGAAAGTTGCCGGTAAGCCAACGCCTTACACCAGGTGTAATATTCAAATGGAATTGATTATAAAATAGTTCGGAATCGATGAACTGGTTTAATGGGTACTGTTAAACTACTTATTACTCCAGTTTTAACGCTTTCAGCAGTTTATTCAACTTCAATAAATCCTCTGGCGTATCAATGGCAACCGTTTCTAAATCAGTGACTTTTGTCTGGATGTAAAAGCCGTTTTCAATCCAGCGCAGTTGCTCTAAACTTTCAGCTATTTCTAAAGAAGACGGAGGTAGTTTGGTAATGGCTTTTAATGCTTCTGCTCTATAACCGTAAATACCAATGTGTTTGTAAAACTGGTGCTTTTCTGCCCAAACGCCAGGTTCACCATTTCTGATAAATGGAATAGGACTACGACTAAAGTACATCGCCCGGCCATTTACATCAATTACTACTTTCGGGCTGTTAGGATTGTAAATGCTTTCCTGACTTTGAATCGGTTTAATTAAGGTAGCTAACTCTACTTTTTCTGCTGCAAAACAGCTGGCCAGCAAATCAATTTGTGCCGGCTCTATGAAAGGTTCGTCGCCCTGTATATTAATTACAATATCAAAACCGGGCAATTGTTCAATTACTTCTGCACATCTATCGGTTCCGCTTTGGTGGTGGGAAGCAGTGAATGCAAATTCGCCACCAAACCTTTTAACTTCATCGGCAATCCGTTCATCATCTGTAGCAATAACTACTTTCGATAAACTTCCCGCTTTCGAAGCCTGTTCATACACCCGCTGAATCATCGTTTTTCCGGCAATATCAACCAAAGGTTTTCCCGGAAAGCGGGTAGAGGCATAACGGGCAGGAATAATTCCGATAATTTTAGACATACTATTTATTTAAGGTTCTTAATACGTATACGGCAACCAAAATAAGCACCAAAATTATATAAGAAACAGGATGAGCAAAGTTAAAGGTTCAGCCCAGCATTTTATGCCGTTTAGGAACGATTACCCGCGAATCTGCCTTATTGAAGTAAATGATTCCCCATTTCCAGTTCAGCGGATCCTCATGATGAAAATCTTTGCTCATCTTGATTAAATATTTAATTGTTTTTTAGCAGGAGCTAAAACAAACCGTTAATTTCAGCTTCGATGGATTGGATTACTGTTCCTAAATCTTCCGGATTATTGGTGAAATCCAATTTATCTTTATCCAGAATTAATAATTTACCCAGGTTGTAACCTTTAATCCAGGCTTCATATTTTTCATTCAGCTTAGAAAGGTAGTCAATTCTGATTCCCGCTTCATACTCGCGGCCACGGCGCTGAATATTGTTAACTAAAGTGGGTACCGAAGCACGCAGGTAAACCAACAAATCGGGTGGTTTAATAAACGAAGTAATGTTATCGAAAATTGCGCGGTAATTGTCATGATCGCGGGTGGTCATTAAAGCCATATCGTGCAGGTTTTCTGCAAAAATATGGGCATCTTCGTAAATGGTTCTGTCCTGGATTACGTTGCGTTTATTTACCTCGATATCAGTAATCTGCTGAAAACGGCTGTTCAGGAAATAAATCTGAAGGTTAAAACTCCAGCGTTTCATATCACTATAAAAATCTTCCAGATAAGGATTATTGTCAACAGCTTCGTATAAAGCTTCCCAACCATAATTTTTTGCCAGAAGCCCAGTTAAAGTCGTTTTACCAGCTCCAATATTCCCTACAATTGCTATATGCATCTTCTTTAGATATGAGATATGAGACTTGAGGTACAAGATATGAGGGAAAGATTTACTTATCTCATTCTAGCTTCTCACTTCTCAAATCTATTAAATTTATTAAAAACTTTTAAACCCGATTAAACTGCGAACTTCCCTGATTGTTTTTTGTGCGCTTTCGCGTGCCTTTAATGCACCGTGTTTGGCCACTGATCTTAGGTAAGCATCATTTTTGGCAATGTCCTGAATACGCTCTCGCATTGGCGCAGTAGCAATAATCATATCTTCGGCCAGTTGTTTTTTGAAATCACCGTAACGGATTTGCATTTTGTTATACAAATCATCGAAATGCTGATGGGTATCTTCATTGGAAACCACTTTCATCAAATCAAAAAGATTTTGGATCGGCTCTGGTTTTGGCTGATTTTCTTCAGTAGGGCCACCATCGCTTACTGCACGCATCACTTTTTTACGGATGGTTTCAGGATCATCAGACAGGTAAACTGCATTTGCTTCTCCTTCCGATTTACCCATTTTACCTTTGCCATCTAAACCAGGTACTTTTACCAGTTTTTCAGAATAGCTAAACGCATAAGGCTCAGGGAAATATTCAGTATTGTATAAACGGTTAAAGCGGTTACCGAAAGTACGGGCCATTTCCAGGTGTTGCTCCTGGTCTTTGCCAACAGGTACTTTAGTGGCCTTATGTATCAGAATATCAGCAGCCATTAAAACCGGGTAGGTTAACAAACCTGCATTTACATTATCAGGATTGGCTCGTACTTTATCTTTAAAAGAAGTACTGCGTTCCAGCTCGCCCATGTAAGCATTCATGTTCAGGTATAAATAAAGCTCTGCAATTTCAGGTACATCGCTTTGTATATAAATGGTACTGTTTTCCGGATCTATTCCACTGGCCAGGTATTCAACCAGTACATGTTTAATGTTGCCGTGTAAATCAGCTGGGGTAGGGTGTGTTGTTAACGAGTGTAAATCGGCAATAAAAAAATAGCAATTGTAATCATTTTGCATTTGCACAAAGTTTTTTACTGCGCCATAATAATTGCCTAAATGTAATTTTCCTGTTGAGCGGATGCCGCTCACCACTGTTTCTTTCATAATGGGACGAAATTAAAAATAAAATGCAAGCATTGTATAACCTGAAGTTAATTTTATATCAATTTAGATAGGGACTTTAAACTGCCTCCTCTCAGTTATTGGATTAATATCGGTATAGACGACTCTAATCTTAACCGTATAAATGGAGATAAATACAAATCAACTCCATGTTCTTATATAACTTACACGGTTAAATGGTAGTGATACTTTAAATTCCACACGGTTAAAAATTCATTTAAACAAATGCAATTATGTCAAGCTATTTTATATTTTTGGAGCCTCTATGATTAAAATTCTTCGTCAGCTGCACCGCGTATGGTTCCTATTCTGGATCATGTTCTTTTTTGCGCTGTTTTATCCATTTTACTATTTAACATCACGCAACGAAAAATATTACGGTATATTAAATTTCTTTAGAAAGGCTAACAGTTTTCTCTGTAGTTTTTTTGCTGGTGTCTTTTTTTCATATCATTATGAGCAAAAGCTGGATCGGAATCAAACTTATATTTATTGCGCCAACCACAGTTCAAATCTTGATATTATGATTTTTTGTATCATGGGGCATGGAAAATACCATTTTATGGGAAAAGATGAGCTTTTGAATAATCCAGTGCTTGGCATTTTCTTTAAAACCATTGATATTGCCGTAAACCGTGACAGCAAAATTTCGGCATTCAGGGCTTTTAAAAAAGCTGGCGAAAATCTGGAAAAAGGTATGAGCCTGATTATCTTTCCTGAAGGCAAGATCGACGATCATTACCCCCCAAAACTCGGCGAATTTAAAAACGGCCCTTTTCGTTTGGCCATTGATAAAAAAATTCCGTTGGTGCCGGTAAGTTTAGCCAATGTCTGGCAAATTAACTGGGATGATGGCGCAAAGTATGGAAGTAAGCCGGGAATTTGCGATATTTACGTCCACAAACCCATAAATACCGCCACAATGACTGCCGATGATTCGGATGCATTAAAAGAGCAGGTGTACCAATTGATTGACAGTAAATTAGTATAATATGAATTTAGACGCACAAACCATCAATAAAATAGCCGATCTGGCCAGAATTCATATTGATGACAAGCAGGTTGATGTTTTGATTCCGGAAATGAATAAAGTTTTATCTTTCATGGAAAAATTAAATGAGTTAGATACCACTAATGTAAAACCTTTGGTTTATATGAACGAATCGGTTAATGTTTGGCGCGAAGATGTAGTAAAACAGGAAATTACTACTGCCGAGGGGTTAAAAAACGCAGCAATACATACCGATGAATTTTTTATGGTTCCTAAAATTATTGAAAAATAATGGTTAAAAGGTATTAACCCTGGAAATGAATATATGGTGTTTAACATGAAATTTTTAATCTCTTGTAACATACCTGTCATTGCTCATGTCTAAAAAAGAAAAAACATGGAGAAACCACTCATTACTATAAAGGAAATTGGCCGTAAATATGTTATTGGATCTGAAGTGATTCACGCTTTAAAATCAGTTTCTTTAGATATTCATAAAGGCGAATTTGTAGCACTGATGGGACCATCTGGTTCAGGTAAATCTACTCTGATGAACATTTTAGGTTGTTTAGATACCCCTTCTAGCGGAAGCTACGTGCTAAACGGTACAAATGTGAGTCATATGAGTGATGATGCACTTGCCGAAGTGCGGAATAAAGAAATTGGTTTCGTATTTCAAACCTTTAACTTGTTGCCACGCTCTACTTCCCTTGATAATGTGGCTTTGCCGTTAATTTATGCAGGGAGCAGCAAAAAAGACCGTCAGGCCAGAGCTGCCAAAGCTTTAGAAAACGTGGGTTTGGGTAACCGTATGGACCATAAGCCTAATGAGCTTTCGGGTGGTCAGCGCCAGCGCGTGGCTGTAGCCAGGGCATTGATTAACGATCCTTCCATTATCCTTGCCGATGAACCAACCGGTAACTTAGATACAAAGACTTCTATTGAAATTATGGGTTTATTAGAAGAGATCCATAGTAAAGGGAATACGATTATTTTGGTAACGCACGAAGAGGACATCGCCCAACATGCGCACCGGATTGTACGTATGCGTGACGGGCTGATCGAAAATGATTATTTAAACACTGAAGTTAAAAATGTTTCACCCCGTTTGCAGGCTTTGAAAGAGAGTGGCAGCGATTGGGAGAAAATAAATTAATTCCTAAATGATTTAGGATTTATATAATTACTCTCCCTTAGGGGAGATATTGGTATGAAAATCTACACTAAAACCGGCGATAAAGGGCAAACATCACTCATTGGTGGTACCCGCGTGCCTAAATTCCATCACCGTATCGAAACTTACGGAACCGTTGATGAGTTAAATTCTTACATCGGTTTAATTATGTGCCAGGATATTAATCCGCATTACAAACAATTGTTAAAGGAAATCCAGGACCGTTTATTTACAGTGGGTGCATCATTAGCGGCCGATCCTGAGAAATCGAAAATGAAAATCCCCGATCTGCATGATACCGATATTAGCCTACTCGAAAATGAGATGGACGAGATGAACGAAGTATTGCCGGCTTTAAAACATTTTGTACTACCCGGCGGAAATACTGTAGTATCTTACTGTCACCTGGCCAGATGTGTGTGCAGAAGGGCAGAACGATTGGCTGTAGCGCTTGCAGAAAATAGCTTTGTAGATGAACGGGTAACGATTTATCTGAACCGTTTAAGCGATTATTTGTTCGTTTTGGCACGAAAACTGACGATGGATTTCAAAGCGGAAGAAAACATTTGGATTCCGCGGGTTTGATAGTTGAAAAATAAGTTTGTTTTGCTCAGAAATTTTAATATACTTTGCGCATAATAAAGGAATACGAATTAAATTGAATTGATGATATGTATTGGACATTAGAATTAGCATCGCACCTGGAAGACGCACCATGGCCTGCAACTAAAGACGAATTAATTGATTACGGTATCCGTTCTGGTGCCCCGGTAGAAGTTATTGAAAACTTACAGGCATTAGAAGATGATGGCGAGCCTTATGAAACTATTGAGGAAATCTGGCCTGATTATCCAACTAAAGAAGATTTCTTCTTTAATGAGGACGAATACTAACACTGAAAATAAGGAACCTTCCGGAAAACACCGGGAGGTTTTTTTATGCCCTAGCGCTTCACAGAAGCCTTTAATTTATTACCCGTTGATGCGCTAAGTACACAGATAAAAATTGTTGAATTAATCTGTGTTATACCTAAAATCTGCCAGAAGGATAATTGGCAGTTAGTTATCACGCATTACGCAGCGCACAGATAAATACCACCTTTTAAGCCGTGTGGACCTCAATAAATCTTCAGAAAAATAATTGCTAAACTAAATTAATTTTTACAATTTTTAAACAAAAGCCAAAAATCAGGTGTTAATACTACAATAATTTACATTACTAAAAAATTAACACTATGGGAAATTTATTGTATTTAGTCGCAGTAGTATTGGTAATACTTTGGGTCATCGGATTTGTATTTCACGGCTTCGGCGATGTTGGCGGTATAATCCACGTTTTATTGGTTATCGCAGTAATTGCTATTCTGCTAAAAATCATTGGCAGGGCTGCATAAAATATATTAATCCGTTATGTATCGTTTAAGTTTGACTTGAAACAGATGGATAACAAAAAAGGAGTTTCGGTTTTGAAACTCCTTTTATAATTACTTTAGTGTTTGAGCAGCAGCTCCGCCAGCTCCAGATCAATAGGATAGGTGATTTTAATATTATTCCGTTCTCCCTCTATAATATTGATGTTGTAGCCAATCGATTCAACTACACTGGCATCATCTGTAAAATGGCTGTCGAATTCCTGACTATATGCTTCTTTCAGTATTTTAAGGCTGAAAGTTTGGGGCGTTTGCACCAGGTAGATTTCATCACGTTTTAAAGCCGATGTTTTTTCGTTTTTAAACAAGCGTACGCTATCGCTGGATTGTACCGCTGCAATAACATTGCCCTGCTGTACCGCTTCTTTATAAGAGCTATCAATCAACGCTTTCGATACCAATGGACGAACCGCATCATGTATAGCAACAAAACTATCCTCTTCAATGGTGTAAATGGCATTTTTAACCGAATGGAAACGCTCTGTGCCACCATCAATAACCTGATGTGGAATACGGAAATTAAATTCATCACACAACCTACGCCAGTAAGCTTGCTGTTCTTGATTTAAAACCAGTAAAATTTTAGGTTGAGATTCGCTTTGTGCAAAAGCTTTTATGGTATGCATTAAAATCGGAAGGTTCTTGAGCAATAGAAATTGTTTTGGGGTTTCTGTTTGCATCCGATTGCCAGAACCGCCTGCTACAATTATAGCGTAGTATTTCATTTGAAGAGATATGAGATGATAGATTTGAAATATGAGATCTGGTTTAACTCAAATCTCATATCTCATTACTCAAATCTATATAATTAGCATGGCATCACCGTAGCTATAGAATTTATATTTTTCCTTAACAGCAACTTCGTATGCGTTCATTACGTTTTCGTAACCACCAAATGCACTTACCATCATCAATAAAGTAGATTCAGGCGTGTGGAAATTGGTAATCATAGAGTTTGCAATGCTGAAATCATATGGAGGAAAGATAAATTTACTGGTCCAGTCGTTAGCTGCTTTTAAAGTTCTGTTGGCAGAAACAGCAGATTCAATAGCACGCATAGAGGTCGTTCCTACTGCACAGATTCTTCTTTTGTTTTCTAAAGCCCTGTTTACGATGTTCGCATCTTTTTGTTCGATGATAAACTGTTCAGAATCCATTTTGTGTTTGGTTAAATCTTCAACCTCAACTGTTCTGAAAGTTCCTAAACCTACGTGCAAAGTTACTTCAGCAAAATCAACACCCTTAAGTTCAAGACGTTTCATCAGCTCACGGCTAAAGTGTAAACCTGCAGTAGGAGCTGCAACAGCACCTTCGTGTTTCGCAAAAATAGTTTGATAACGCTCTTTATCCTCTGCAGTAGCTTTACGTTTAATGTATTTAGGAAGTGGCGTTTCGCCTAGAATCTCTACATTTTTTCTAAACTCTTCATCGGTACCTTCAAACAAGAAACGTATAGTACGTCCGCGTGAAGTTGTATTATCTACTACCTCAGCAACTAACAAGTCGTCTTCGCCGAAGTATAATTTATTGCCTACGCGGATTTTACGGGCCGGATCAACAAGAACATCCCATAAGCGCAGCTCTTTATTCAATTCACGTAATAAGAAAACTTCAATAGTGGCACCGGTTTTCTCCTTGTTGCCATATAAACGGGCAGGAAAAACCTTGGTGTTGTTTAATATCATAACGTCTTTGTCATCGAAGTAACCTAAAACGTCTTTAAAAATTTTATGTTCAATTTTACCGCTGTCTTTGTGTAAAACCATTAGGCGAGCTTCGTCGCGTTCTTCAGCCGGATTATTGGCTACCAATGATTCAGGTAAGTTAAATTTGAATTGTGATAATTTCATTCCTGATGAATTTTTTGAGGTGCAAAAATACGAATTTAATTTTTCTTTTTGGTATTTTATCAAACGCATTTGAAGTATATTATGTTTTACTTCGTTTTAAGTTAAATTATACAGCCTGTAAATGTGCGGTAGCCATAAAAATTAATTAGTTTTGAGATATGCTGTAACCTTTTAACAGGCACTGCATCTAATATCTGATTATGATAATTTTTAGGCTAATAGGCGAGAGTTTCCGTTTTGCATTTGATGCGTTGCGCCAGAATAAATTGCGTACCATGTTATCGCTTTTGGCTATAACCATTGGTATTTTCACTATTATTGCAGTGTTTTCTGCTGTAGATACCTTTCGGGGCAAGTTGCAATCAAGCGTTGATAAACTTGGCTCGAACACCATTTATGTGCAGAAATGGCCCTGGATCTTTGGTGATGGCTATCCTTGGTGGAAGTACATGAACCGTCCTCAGCCTTCTATACGCGATTTTGAAGCCCTGCGCGAAAGGATTGAAAATGCACAAGGTGTAACTTTCGAAATATCGACCAACGACCGGACTATTAAATACCGGAGCAGTTCGGTTGAAGGAATTTCGGTTTGGGCAGCCTCTCACGATTTTAATAAAACCTGGAACTTTGAGTTGGAAGACGGCCGTTATTTTACTGAAAATGAAAGTAAAAACGGTTCACCGGTTTGTATTTTAGGTTCTGATATTGCAGATGGCCTTTTTAGTAGTGATAGAGCGGTAGGGAAGCAGGTGCAGATTTTAGGTAGAAGGCTAACCGTGGTTGGTGTTTTCAAAAAAGAAGGTGAAGATATGCTAGGTACTTCACTGGATAAGAACGTAAATATCCCTATTAATTTCGCCAAAGGGGTACTGGATATTCAGAGCGAGCGCTACGGACCGCAAATTACTGTCCGCGGTAACGATAATGTCAGTTTAGAAGAAGTAGAAAGCGAACTGAGAGGTTTAATGCGGTCTATTCACCGCATCAGACCGGGCAAGGAAGAAGACTTTGCCCTAAACAAAACCACGATATTATCAAACCAGTTAGATTCTATGTTTAAGATGGTTAATTTAGCAGGATGGGTAATTGGAGGCTTTTCCATTCTGGTAGGAGGCTTTAGTATTGCCAATATCATGTTTGTCTCGGTTAAAGAGCGGACCAATATAATTGGTATCCAGAAATCCCTTGGCGCTAAAAACTATTTTATTTTACTCCAGTTTATATTCGAATCGATTTCGCTTTGTATTTTGGGTGGTTTGCTGGGACTTTTATTAGTGTACCTCTTTGCGTTGGGAATAGGGGCTGCTACTGACTTTCATATCATACTAGGCTTAAATAACATCGCTTTAGGAATTGGTATTTCGATTATCATTGGTACCATTTCAGGATTCTGGCCTGCATATTCGGCTTCGAGATTAGATCCGGTTGAAGCAATCAGGAGTTAATTCACTTACGATTTGCACCTGGGAGGTGAAATTTTTCAAGGAAATTCTTCTGGTTAATAAACGTTAACGAAGTGAATGGTCCACAAAGCCGGTTTTTCACCGGGTGCGGATTAGTAATGAAAAGACGAACCGGTGGCGATGAACCACCCGCATTCATTTTCAAATCTTAAAAAACGTGGTGGCCGGTGTGACACTAACCACCAGTAACTAAAAACCCACGTTAATCAGATTAACGTGGGTTTTTATTATATAAGTTAACAGAGAACTGCTAACCGACTATGCTAATCTACCTAATGCTTCTTTAATTCTTCTTAATGCTTCAACTAAGCTTTCATCAGATGCGGCATAAGATAAGCGGATGTAGTTGTTGTTACCGAATGAATCGCCACCGACTGTTGCTACATGACCCACATTTAGCAAATACAAAGCTAAATCAGCCGAATCTTTAATTACATTGCCATCAGCATCTTTTTTACCAAAGAACGAGCTGATTTCAGGAAAGAAATAAAAAGCACCATCAGGAAGGTTTGTTTTTACACCTGGAATCTCATTCAATAAGTTATAAACCAATTCTCTTCTGCGTAAAAAGGCTTCTTTCATTTTCAAAACGCTTTCTAAGCCTTGTTCGTAAGCTACAATACCTGCGCGTTGAGCAATAGAACAGGTGCCAGAAGTGGTTTGACCTTGTAATTTATCGTTTGCCGCAGCGATTTCTTTGTTTGCAGCAATGTAACCTAATCTCCAGCCTGTCATTGCAAATGCTTTAGAGAAACCGTTTACAATAATTACACGGTCTTTAATGCTGTCGAACTGGGCAATTGATTCATGTTTATCTACAAAGTTAATGTGCTCGTAAATCTCATCAGAAAGGATGTAGATGTTAGGATGTTTTTCGAAAACTGCCACCAATGCAGCCAATTCTGCTTTGCTATAAACCGAACCAGTTGGGTTACATGGCGAAGAGAACATAAACAGTTTGCTTTTTGGTGTAATGGCAGCTTCTAACTGTGCAGGTGTGATTTTGAAATTGCTTTCAATATCTGTATCGATAAAAACAGATTTTCCTTCCGCAAGGGTAACCATTTCTGAATAAGAAACCCAGTAAGGGGTAGGAATAATTACTTCATCTTCCGGATCAATCAAGGTCAAAATTACATTCGATAATGATTGTTTGGCACCTGTTGAAACCACAATCTGAGAAATATCGTAATCTAAATTATTTTCTGTTTTAAGTTTATTTACGATTGCCTGACGCAGATCAGGATATCCTGGTACTGGTGAGTAACGCGTATAATTTTCGTCTAATGCCTTTTTAGCTGCATTTTTCACGTGGTCCGGAGTGTTAAAATCAGGTTCGCCAACACTTAAACTGATTATGTTGATGCCCTTTGCTGCCAGCTCGCGGCCAAGCTTGGTCATTTTAAGGGTTGCAGATTCTGACAGGCTGTTGATTCTTTTCGATAAGGTGCTCATGGTTAATTACTTTGAGCGCAAATATATAAACCAAATATTATTCTGCACTAAAAAACCGATAATTTTCTCATTTAATTTAGGCGATAAGCTTATTTTTGTACAAAAAAGTACTGTGTCAGTAAAGAAAAGAGCAATCATATTGTCGTTGGCAGTAAGCATTTTATTAATGCTGGCCAAGTTTACCGCTTATTTTATTACAGGTTCTAACTCCATTTTAACCGATGCAGCCGAGAGTATTGTAAACGTAATTGCAGGTAGCTTTGCTTTTTACAGCATTTACCTGAGTACGCAACCACGTGATGAAAATCATCCCTATGGACATGGCAAAGTAGAGTTTTTTTCGGCATTTGTAGAAGGAATACTCATTCTGATTGCCGGTGTTATCATTATCTTTAAATCGTCTTACAATCTTATTTACCCACATACAGTAGGTCAACTACTGGAGGGAACGCTGATTATTGGAATTACAGGGCTGATTAATATGATTGTGGGTTTATACCTCATTAATGTAGGTAAAGATCAGCATTCGATTACCCTACAGGCTGATGGCCGGCATTTGTTAACTGATACTTACACCAGTGTTGCTATTGTAATAGGATTGATTCTGATTCAGCTAACAAATATTATTTGGCTGGATAGTTTGCTTTCTGTTCTGGTGGGCTTCTATATTGTTTATTCAGGTTATAAACTTACACGTGGTTCAGTTGGCGGTTTAATGGATGAAAGTGATTTTACTTTAGTAGAAGAAGTAGTGGAAGTGTTGCAGAAAAATCGGCATAATCCCTGGATCGATGTGCACAATCTGCGTACACAACAGTATGGCCCTGAATTCCACATCGATTGCCATGTAACTTTACCTTATTATTTCGATTTAAATAAAGTACACCGTGAAATTTCGCAGATAGATGAACTGATTAATTCAAATGGTGTGCGCAAGGCTGAACTATTTATTCATGCCGACCCCTGTTTGCCTGAATGCTGTCACTATTGCCACATGAGCGAATGCCCTGTACGATCAGAAGCATTTAAAAAAGAAATTGTCTGGACACCTGAAATTGTAATTAAAAATAAAAAGCATTTCGAAAATGAGCTACTTTAATGTTCGTGTATACGGGCTCTTAATTAACCACAATAACGAAGTTTTAGTGAGTGATGAAGAAGAATATGGTTTCCGTTTTAGTAAATTTCCTGGTGGCGGCTTAGAATTAGGCGAAGGTCTGATCGACGGATTAAAACGTGAATTTGTAGAAGAATGTGAAGCTGAAATTGATGTGCTATCGCATTTTTATACTACTGATTTTTATGAAAAATCATCGTTTAACGACAGTCAGGTTATCAGTGTGTATTATCTGGTTAGAGAAAAAGCCCCTTTGAAACTGAATTTTAAAGCTAAAATATACGATTTCGATAATGAAGGTGAAATTCTGCAGGCTTTCAGATGGGTTAAAATTGAAGATTTGATTATCGATGAAATTACCTTTAAAACAGATAAGACCGTGGCACAGCTTTTAAAAGATCAATATTCCCTAAATCATTAATTATTATGTCAGATACTTCAGGGTTTCAAGTACCAGTTACCAACTTAAATTTAGCCGAACGCGATAAAAAAGTAATCTGGCATCCTTATACCCAAATGAAAAATGCTTTGCCCCACATTCCGATTGTAAAGGGGGAGGGCGTTTACGTTTTCGACGAGAACGGTAAAAAATATATCGATGCAGTTTCTTCGTGGTGGGTGAATATTCATGGCCATGCCCATCCTTATATTGCCCAAAAGGTAGCAGAGCAACTTAACGTACTTGAACACGTAATTTTTGCCGGCTTTACCCACGAACCCGCTGTTTTATTGGCTGAAAGGCTTCTGCCTATTTTACCAGGTAAGCAAGACAAGGTTTTTTATACTGATAATGGTTCTACAGCAGTAGAAGTAGCGCTGAAGATGTGTTTGCAGTATTGGGATAATAAAGGTAAACCTAAAACCCGTATCCTTGCATTTAAAAATGCCTACCATGGCGATACCTTTGGAGCCATGTCGGTTAGCGGGCGCAGTATTTTTACCGATGCCTTTAACAGTTTGCTTTTTGATGTTGATTTTATCGATTTGCCCAACGAAGACAATATCTCAGATCTTATATCCCACATCTCAAACCTAACAAGCACGGCCTGTTTTATCTTTGAGCCACTTATTTTAGGTTCGGGTGGTATGCTCATGTATGAAGCAAAATACCTTGATGAGCTGATAACAGCCTGCAGAAAGGCCGGTATTTTAATTATCGCCGATGAAGTAATGACGGGTTTTGGCCGCACAGGAACTTATTTTGCCTGCGAAAAACTGAACCATAAACCTGATATTATTTGTTTAAGTAAAGGTTTAACAGGTGGTACTATGCCATTGGGAATCACAACCTGTACTAATGAAATTTTTGATGCTTTTTTAAGTGAGGATAAACTGAAGACACTTTATCATGGGCACTCATTTACAGCAAACCCGATAGCCTGCGTAGCCTCGCTGGCCAGTCTAGATATTCTATTGCAAGAAGAAACCCTGACCAATATTAAAAGGGTAGAAGCTAAACACGCAGTGTTTTTACAAGAAATAAAAGCACATGCCAGGGTTAAAGCCGTAAGGCAAACCGGTACCATTATCGCTATTGAGTGGGAAACAGGTAACCAAACTTCTTATCTAAGTAATCTCCGTAACTTATTGTATAGTTACTTTTTAGATAAAGGTATTATATTAAGGCCTCTGGGTAATATTATCTATATTTTGCCGCCTTATGTGATCAGCAATGCTGACCTCGATTATATTTACGGCGCTATAAAACAGGCTTTAGCAGAAATTTAACTGTAATACCAGGCGTAATTAATGCGCCCGGTATTATTTGAGGATTGGTTAAGCTGCTGGCTCAAGATAATTTTCAAGCGCCTCGTTAACAAAGTAATTCCAGCCACCATTAAAGCTTGTTTTGGCAAAATCTGATCCGGCTGAAGCAAAGCTTTCAATGCCGGTGTGGGTTAGTTTTAGTAAGGTTTTGTCGCCTTGCTCAAATAACTCCCAGCTTACCAGTGAGTTTCCGGGGTAACCATCATAACGCCAGCTGTAAACAAGTTTTTTACCTTCAATAATTTCGGTTATCTCGCATAAATGCAGGTATTGAGGTCCATCGTCTGGTCCGCCTGTAAATTCGAATTTAAAACCAACTTCGGGCTTAAAATCTGCTAACTGGAAATACCATTGTTTAATTTCATTATTATCGGTTAAAGCTTTCCATACTTTGCTGATAGGGGCATTGTATACCCGTTCTACAATAACTGGTTCGTTTTCCATTTTTATAGGGTTTTAGTTTCTAATTTTATTTCTGTTCGTCTTTTGATAGGTGTACGGCTAATGCATCTAATTTACTGGTCCAGAAGGTACGGTACTGCTCTACCCATTGCGCTACCTCTGCCAGTTTTTGAAACTGGATATAACAATATCTGTCGCGGCCTTGCTGCTTCATTTCAATTAAGCCACATTCTGTCAGCACTTTGATGTGCTGCGAAATAGCAGGCCGGCTCATGTCAAAGTTTTCGGCAATGGCATTCAGGTTTAAAGTTTTATGCGCAATAAGGCCGATAATCTCTCTTCTTGTGGGATCTGCAATGGCCTGAAATACATCTCTTCTCATATTTATGTAAGTGATTACTTACGAATATACATGTAAGTAATCACTTACGCAAATTTTTGCACTACTTTTTAGCATTAATCTGTTCTGTATTGCGAAATTAAACTCTGTTATACTTCACTGCTAGTTTTGGCTGCGCCACATTGCAGTAGGAAAGGGTAAGGGCATCAATAACCATTTCATCGGTGAGGTCGGTTATTTCAAAAATGGTCCAGCCTTGCCTGCCCCATGCGCCTGATGCGGGTTTTATTTTATCGGGCTTATAATCACAGAAAACGGACTGGTCGATTGCTGACAACTTAAATGTAGCACGGTGATGCAGAAGATCTAAAGTGGCAAATATTTTTTTGTTTACCCGGAAAGAAGTTTTCTCGAAATGAGGCATTTCAACAGCTTCATCAAATAAAAGGCAATGTGCACGAAAGGTCGAAATATCCATAACATAGCTGTATTAACTACAATTTATACAATTTTTGCGGATATTGCTCGGCATGGCTTAAAATAAGATTTAAGATGTAACTGTTTGATTGGTAGGTAGACAAATCATTTTTAATTGGAGCTAAACCATCCGAAAGGTATTTTGTATCAGTAAAATAGCCCATACCGTAAAAGCGGCCGTGTTCAACCACCAGGCAACTAAACTCATTGTCTGCGCGGCCTTCATCTACAAGCGCGAAACTGGGCTGTTGTTTTTGTATATCAGCCAGCGCTGCGTTTAACTTTTTATTGTAAACGGTTACGGTTTCAATGCCACTGCAGGCCCCAAAACATTGTCCGTTTTCGTGTGCATAACATTTGGTCGCTGTTTTTTGCAGGTAGCAAAGCCTGGCGCAAAGCTGGTACTTATCTACCAGCTGGTTTAGAAAATTATATCCTTCCAGCAGGTTATTAAAACTTTGAAGTGCCCGGTTATTCTTCTTATGTTTATCAATTGCCAAACGCAGGTATCCGTTTTGATCTTCGAATACATACAAATCGTATTTGTGTTCGTATCGCTTCATGGCACGGTTATTTTCGGGCCAAAGGCGTTTAATTTCATTAGCTTCTAAAATTAAGGCCATTAACTCTGTGCCACAGACTACAAAATCAACATGATGTATGCTGCGTAAAAAATCCTGACGTTGCCGGTTGGCATTATTGCCTGTAAAATGGCTGGTTACTCTTTTCTTCAGGTTTTTTGCCTTTCCAACATAAACAATTTTGCCTTTACTATCTTTAAAATAGTAAACGCCGGGTTGATTAGGTAATCTTAAAACCGAAGCTTTATCTAAATGAGGCGGCAGCGCCTGTTCTTTAGATGTTTTTTTAAGCATTTCTGCAATAACTCCGCTATCATCAGTAGTTAATAGCAGGTTAAAAAGGATGCTGGTGGCATCTGCATCGCCGGCTGCCCTGTGTCTGTTGTATATAGGGATTTCCAGGGCTGTACAGAGTTTGCCCAAGCTATATGATACCTTGCCAGGTAATAATTTTCTGCTGAGCCTAACGGTACACAGTTTGGTACATTGCAGATCGTAACCTGCGGCCGCCAGATGGTGTTTTAGAAAGGAATAATCAAAATTAACATTATGTGCTACAAAAATCTTATCGTGTAACAGCTGGTAAATTTGTAAGGCTACATCGTCAAAAACAGGCGCATCTTTCAGCATGGCATCATTTATGCCGGTAAGTGCAGTAATATGTGCCGGAATAGATATTCCTGGGTTAATTAGGGTAGTATACGATTCTACTATTTCATTGCCATCGTGAATATTAATGGCAACTTCGGTAATACCGTTTGCTGAGGCATGACCACCAGTGGTTTCGATATCTACAACTGCGTATAACATGAAATATATTTTAATTACAAATTTATACTAAAAAAGTTAGTATAAAAATAATTTTGATGATTTCTTTAGCATAAAAAAAGCGGCTACATATTTAACGTAACCGCTGCTGAATTTTGTATATGGATGCTACTACAGTTTATCAAGTAGTTTGCTTAAATTTGGTTTAATGCCCACTGTAATTGGTATGGTATTAAAGGTGCGGTTTTGTATTTTGCCAAAACCATACATATAGCTGGTTTCTACAAATAAATTGGCTCCTCCAAGGTTGTATTCAATACCAGCGCCAGCTTCGGCAATGCCCAAACCATTTGATTTGTTGGATTGCGTAACCTGTAAGCTAGCAGTATTGACACCTGCCTGCGGGGTAAGTATAATTCCACCTCCTGCTCCTGCAAAGCCATAAAAAGCCCATTTGTTTACAATTTTGCGGTAACCCAGCGCTACATTTAACAGGTAAGTAGTCGACCTTCCTTTTTGTAAAGTGTAAGTGTAACCAGCATCAGGAGTAATCTGGTTATAAGCAAAGGCATGCAAACTTACTTTCGGGTAAAGAAATAAACCACCATCGCCGAGGCCTAAATTTAGTCCCAGGGAAGTAGAAAATTTTGGTTTAAAATAGTCAGCAGTTTCACCTGCCGGAAAAGCCAATCCAATGCCACTCATTGAATACAATTTATCGGGCCTGCTTTGTGCTTTTAGCTGGGTTGATACGATCGTACATAACAAAAATCCTGCAGTTAATAATCTCAAATTCATATCTGGTTCTTTAGTTTTCGGTCAAAGTGCCTACTTTCTGTAATAAACTGCTTATTGTAAAAGGTTTCTGTAAATAATCGTCAGGGTGATAGCTTTGAGATGCCACATAACCTTCATCAAACCTTGCTGATGTAAGCATAACCGGTATGTTGTTGCTTTCACTATTTAACCTTAATTCTTTAAACACAGCGCGTCCATCCATTCCGTTTAACATAATATCCAGAATAATCAGATCGGGATTAAAGTCCCTAACGGCTTTGAAGATAAAACGTGGCGATAAGAGCGGATAAACTTTGTAATTTTCGGTTTCTAATATCTCCTGCACTACCTCTAATACATCTGGATCATCATCCACAACCAATACTTTTTTCAAAACAGATAATCAATTAATTTATAAATAGACTATGCTAATACAAATTTTATACAATAATGTTTGGATGAAAATAAAAAGAGGGAAGAGGCGCGTGTAAAAATTCAGGTAATTATAATTGATCCGGCTTAGCGGTTTCTCCAGGGTGATTGTTTTTTACAAAGCTTGCAAACTGATCTTTATAAGCTTCAAAAACGGTATATATCGTTTCATTGGATAGCAGTATCCTATCACCCAATACGCTTTTTATGTGCTGTTTGGCAATAATAACTGTCGGGTTAATCTGAATAAATGCCGAATGCTTTTTAAGCATGTTAAGCATTTTGGTAAAGTTAGATCTTGAGCTTAAAAAGGTATTGGCAGTCGTTTTAAATTGTACATCATGATCAAAATCCTCTACTGCAATCAGCTCATTCAAGTCAATTCTAACGAGGTTGCCATCTTCTCCTTGTACAGGGATGTAAAAAAAGTTTTCTTCAAAAACAGCGAGAGGATTAGCCGCTTTTTTGCCGGTTGGATATAAGTTGTTGATGGTTTTAGTAAAATGCAAAATAGAGTATGGCTTAAGCAGATAAGCATCTGCATCTACTTTGAAGGCATCAATAGCATAGCGGGCATGAGCAGTTGTAAAAACGAGATGTTTCGTTTTTTGCCTGAGCAAACCAGCTAGTTCAATACCCGAAAGGGAAGGCATTTCTACATCCAGAAAAATAATATCGACAGGACTGGAAGCAGAAATTTCTGCTAAAGCCTGGATGGGTTCGGTGAAAGTCTGGATAAGCTTCAAATCAGGTAGCTTATTCATATAGGCGATCAGATTCTCTAACGAATGGGGATCATCATCGATAGCGATACAACTAATTGACATTTTTTGATAGGTTTAGATGCTGCAAATTACAATTTCAGATATTAAAATGGAAAAAATTAACATTCCTCACTGATTTTTATCTATTCGGCAAGGAAAATTGTGTTTTCTTTTAAAATTGTACTGAAATGTGAATTTTACCATTAAAAATCCTAAAGCTGATTGTCTTTTCTGATGGTAATGGATAAGGTGACCCTGAAATAGTGGTCATCTTCTGTGGCGTATTCAAATGCTGCATCTCCGCCATAGGTATAAGCCAGGCGTTTTTTTATGTTTTCCAAACCCGAGTGTAAGCCTGAATTATCTTTAATTTCTTTAACCAGGTTCTTCGTTTCAATAATTAGTTTTCCCTGGTGTAGCTTTATGCTTATTTCGGCCGGAAAAGCTTCTTTTAATAGATCGCCGTGTTTAAACATATTTTCGGCCAGGGTAATTAATACCATGGGTATAATTTTAATTCCACAGATTTCATTGTCGTACCAAAAACGCAAACCTATACCATGATTTTGGCGTAACTGGTGCAAATTGATGAGGTTTTCTACCTGGTTAATTTCTTCTGTCAGCAATACAAATTCTTTATCTTTATTGTTATCAACTGAATAACGCATCATTTCGGAAAGGGAAAGAATAGTTTCTGCAGCAACTGGCGACGATTCGCGTGCATTCTGGTAAATGAAATCTAAAGTATTAAATAACAGGTGTGGCTGAATCTGAGCTTTTAAAAAAGCATTTTCTGATTTTGCCAGCTGAATGAGGTTGTTTAACCGTTGTCTTTCTAATTCCTCGGTCTTTTTTCGTTCTTTAATATAACGGGTTAAAAAATAATAACCGGTAGAAAAGCACATGAAATAAACACAGCGGTATAAAGGTGCAGAGAAATAAATCAGATCGAGTGTTATTCGTCTTGATCCGGTATAATTGGTATAGTTGATAATAATATAGTCCAGGCAAATTGATATAGTAAAATAAGCTGCTATTTCAATCAGGAGTAATAAAGGTAATTTCCACGCAGTTTGCCGGGGCTTGGACAGGCCTATGGCCAAGACTAGGTGTGCGTGCACATAAAATGTGGCGATGTTGAGCGTATAATATAAAATATAGGGAGGTAAGCTACCAAATTTGCCATTAATTAAGCTTACAATAATGGTTTCGTAAAAAATAAAGATCACCCAAATAATCAGGTGCAGCTTTTTACTGGCTATCCAGTATAAAACAGGCCATTTTTTTTCGTTTTGTTTTGTTATACTCATCAGGTTGAACGGCTCATAAATTGGGAAACGGCAAATATAATTAGCCGAAAATAACAAAAAAATAACGTTAAGACCGGTTTGTCTTTATCGTTTTTTCCCGGATGTAATCCTGAATGCTATCACGGTAACTGCTTCCAATATTGATCGTAAGGTTATTGATCATCTTTAAAGTATGGCCTTCAACCTTTTCAATGTAATTTTTAGCAATGATAAATGAACGGTGTGCCTGAGCAAAATTTGCGTAATTAAGGAGGATAACTTTGATTTCGGACAGGGCGATATAAGCCACAATTGTTTCATTTAAAGTGAAAATTCTGACATAATTCTGAAGACTTTCAACTGCAACTATATCCGGATACCTTACTTTAATGAGGTTATTGTTATCGTTTTTGTTTCTCACAAAGAAATAATCATCTTCCTGCTTAAGATTTACCTGCGGGGTAGTTGGCCTCTTTGGAAAGAGCATGTTGATGGTTTCGGCGAAACGTGCAAAGGTATAGGGTTTTAACAGGTAGGCACTGGCGTACATTTCGAAGGCTTCGTAAGCGTATTTGGAATGCGACGTGGTGAAAATCAGTTTATCGGTCTTGTGCCTGATCACTTTAGAGAGTTCTAGTCCGGAGATGAGCGGCATATCAACATCCATAAAGATAATGTCGACTGCTTCTCCGGCTGTAATTTCGTTTAAAGCGAGCAAGGGATCGGTGTAGGATTTTAAGAGCTGGATATTGGCCAGTGAATTGATATACGATATTATACCGTTAACGGCATGAATATCGTCATCAATTACGATACATGTTAGTTTCATTAAGTGCGTGTGTTAGTAAAGCTAAATTATAGCATGCATTTTAATTTTAGAAATTAATTTTAGCAGCGTAACTTTTTTTAACACTTTATGTAATAAATATGATACGTTCTTTTTTCAGGCTAAAAATGTCTGCTTCAATTGTTTTATAGCCCATATTTAGGATGTGGTAAAATATACAGGAGTGTGATTTAATTATCTGTAAAACAATATTTTATATTTTGAATCGTGATAGTTTATAGATATATTTAATAAGCGATTCGTCACCGAGTTTTTTACCTAAACACAAAATCTCATGAAAAATAAAATCCGTACAACCAACCGGTTAAATGTATTAATTACCAAAAAGGTTATTGAATTACAAGAAAGAGGTTACGATTGTGATTTCTTGTTATTGGCAAATAATAACCTGCTTTGTATGCAAACCAATTTTAAATATCCTATAAGTGCTGTGGCCATTAAGCAAATGGAACATGGATATGATTTGCTTACTCATTCATATAAACATGTACACACCATTGAAACCGGTAATGGCGAAAAAGGTGTATTACTTACCGAAGAAGCCTTCAAATAAGCGCCGGTTTAATTTTCTCTGACACGGACTTCAATTCTCTTTCCGCTCTTTTCTTCTTTAATTTTAGAGGCATGGATTTATCCGTTAGCCTGGGCGTACGCTATTAAAAAAAATAAATAGAAAAGTACATTTTGTTTAAGTTTTAAGCAATATATTTGAACAAAAATAATGACTTATTCTATTTCAGATCTGGAGCAACTTTCGGGTATTCATGCGCATACCATCAGAATTTGGGAGCGACGTTATGGTGCTTTAAGCCCTTCGCGCTCGCAAGGTAATACGCGTATGTACGATGATAATCAGCTTAGAAGGTTACTGAATATTGTAAGTTTAATTAAAAGCGGACTAAAAATTTCCAAAATCTGCTCACTTCCTGATAGTGAAATGAACAAGCTTTTAGATCGGGAATTTGCTCAGACACCGGATGACACTCATAGTGAATATTATATTTCTGAACTCGTAAGGCACGGTATTGCCTTTGATGAGTTTTCTTTTCACCGGCTGTTAGATGAAAGTATAGATGGTTTAGGACTGTCGGCTTGTTACCGGAAGGTTATTTACCCCCTGCTGGTGCGTTTAGGCTTAATGTGGTGTAAAGACGATATTTGCCCTGCACACGAACATTTTCTATCCAATATTATCCGCCAGAAAATATTTAGCCACATCAATAATATTCCCGTTCAAAAATTAACCGGCCCTAAATGGCTTCTTTTTTTACCAGAATGGGAAGAGCATGATATCGGATTGCTTTTTGCCAGCTACCTGTTGCGGATTTACCATCAGGAAGTTATTTTTTTAGGCAGTAAAGTGCCTCTGGATGCTATTGCTAAAGTGTATCATACTTTAAATGTTGATCATATACTACTTTTTATGGTAAAAACACAACCCACTGTAAAGGTACAGCAGTATATCAATCAGTTATCAGCTATATGTGCATCTGCTTCGATTCATTTGGCCGGAAACAACCAGATGATTGATAAACTGAAAAACGTCGGTCACATTAACAGGTTTAATACACTTGATGAATTTGAAAAATCTATCCAATCACAAACCCTCTATGAAAGAAATTTTTGATCAATTATCTGCTGATTGCAGCCGGTTAACTACTAAAAGATACAGCACCAGTTTTTCTTTCGGGATATATATGCTGGGAAAGGATTTACGGCTTCCGGTGCACGCTATTTATGGATTTGTACGCCTGGCCGATGAAATAGTAGACACCTTTCATCATTATGATAAAAAATTTCTGCTCGATAAATTTAAACATGATACTTTTGAGGCAATTAGTCTGGGGATTAGTTTAAATCCGATTTTAAATTCGTTCCAAAGAGTTGTTAATCAGTATACAATAGACCACGAACTGATCGTTCTTTTTCTGAAGAGTATGGAAATGGATCTTTCGGAAACCGAGTATACGCCCGAGCTTTATCATGAATATATTTTAGGTTCTGCTGAAGTTGTAGGTTTAATGTGTCTGAAAATATTTACCAATGGCCATAGTGCCGATTATGAAAGACTAAAGCCTTATGCAATGAAATTGGGTTCGGCATTCCAAAAAGTGAATTTTTTGCGGGATGTAAAAGCAGATCATCAGGGCCTTAAGCGAAACTATTTTCCTAATGTTAACCTGGCAGTATTTTGCGATAAGCAAAAGCAACAGATAGAGACCGAGATAGAACACGAATTTGATGAGGCCCTTGCAGGTATTAAGCTCTTGCCGGCAAGTTCGCGAAACGGCGTATATTTAACCTATATCTATTATAAAAAGCTTTTTGCAAAAATAAAACAGTTAAGTGCCGAAAAAATCATGACAGAAAGGATAAGAATTTCAAATACGCGAAAAGTTGGTTTGATGTTTGATTCAATTATCCGGAACAAGTTAAATGTAATATAAATGGAAGAACACGTTATATTAGTAGATAGTGAGGATGTACCCAGGGGACAGATGGAAAAGATGAAGGCGCATGAACAAGGGGCATTACACCGTGCCTTTTCTGTGTTTATTTTCAACTCTAAACGCGAGCTGCTCTTGCAACAAAGAGCCAAAAGTAAATACCATTCGGGAGGTTTATGGACCAATACCTGTTGCAGCCATCCAAAAATTGGCGAAAGCAATGTACATGCGGCCAAAAGAAGGCTTAAAGAAGAGATGGGGATGGAATGTGAGATTAGCTACCTTTTTAAATTTACCTATAAGGTTGAATTTGACAACGGTTTAACGGAGCATGAGGTAGACCATGTGTTTTTCGGCATGACAGATGAACTACCGGTTATTAACCGTGAAGAAGTAGAAGATTTTAAATACATGGATTTAGCATCTTTACAACAAGATATTAACATCAATCCTCAGGCTTATAGTCCATGGTTAAGGATCTGTTTAGACAAAGTAGTAAGACATGCTTCAACTGCAAGAACAAAAAACGGGCATACAGCCTAAGCCATATACCCGTATCTAAATTAACGCTCTCGAGGACAAATATAGGAGTAGTTTAGAAAATTGCAATAGTTTTAACATTTCTTTTACTTTAAGATTATACATAAATAGCCAAGCATCGCCATTTCTTGGAAAGTAAGCACTTAACATTGAGAAGTTTAGGTGTTAAACTTACAAAAGAATTATTTCTGATGTTTTTTCTGCCTATTTGTTTAGTTTTAAGCAATTTAACTGAATAATTGCTTTTTCATATTTTTAGTGTAAGTTAGATGTTTTTGGGAAAATTAAATAATTTTCCTGCTTGCATTTTGATTAGCGGGGAAACATTTTGATTATATTTATGTTAATCAAAATGTATTTAATCACTAACTGTTATGGAAAGATCTGAAATCATATCTCTGCTAGAGGTAATCAATCAACAGGTGAGTTCTTCTATTCTTGGCGGCATGGAAGAAGATTACGAAGAATTAGAAAGCATGGGGCTAATTAAAATTAACCGCGAGTCTGTGCAGTGGTCGGCAGCAATGACCCCTTCAGGTAATGATTATCTTGGGCACGATTAACCTTACCTGGTTTCAGCACGATTAAGCTTCAGAAAATATTATTAAAAATAGTTGCCAGAATGTTCAGCATTTCTGGCTGACTAAACTTTGACCAAATAATTGCTTTAATTCTGTTAAATTTGCGGCTAGTTTAGAATGCTACATTCCATCAATAAAGTGTCGTTCTATCTGTATTTATGAACGACTTACAACTAAGAACAGTAAATGTAACCCGATACGTTACCCCCTTGCGGGAGGGAGGCTCTATGCCTGCCATAACAGAGGCCGATGATGGTTTTTTATATGTGTTGAAATTCCGCGGAGCCGGGCAGGGGCCAAGAGCACTGATTGCTGAATTAATCGGGGGCGAGATGGCAAGGATTCTAGGCTTGCGCGTACCCGAACTGGTATTTGCTAATCTAGATGAGGCTTTTGGGCGTACAGAACCCGATGAAGAGATACAGGATTTATTAAAAGCCAGCGTTGGGCTAAACTTAGCTTTGCACTATCTATCTGGCGCCATTACTTTTGATCCAACGGTAACTATTGTTGATGCAACCTTGGCATCACAGATTGTGTGGCTAGATTGTTTTCTAACCAACATGGATCGTACTTGCAGAAATACCAATATGCTGGTGTGGCACAAGGAGCTCTGGTTAATTGATCATGGCGCTTCATTATATTTTCACCACTCGTGGCAAAACTGGGAAGAACAGGCTGTTAAACCTTTTTATCTGATTAAGGACCATGTTTTATTGCCATGGGCTACTGAATTGGAACAAGTAAACGAAAACTTCAAGGTTATTTTAACACCCGAAAAAATTGAAGCTATAATTGCTTTAATTCCAGATAACTGGCTCGAAGGTGAAACTAATTTCAGCAGTATAACCGATCACCGTAAAGCTTATGCACATTTTTTAACCAAAAGGTTATTGCATGCCGATACAATTATAAAAGAAGCACAACATGCAAGAGAAGTTCTTATTTGAGTATGCTGTGATCCGCGTAATGCCCAGGGTAGAACGTGAGGAATTTATTAATGTAGGCATTATTTTGTTTTGTGCTAAGCAGAAGTTTTTAAAGAGTATTTTTGCCCTGGATGAAGCCCGCATACTGGCTTTTTCACCTAAAATTGACTTAGATGAACTTAAAGCCAATCTTTTTGCTTTCGAACGGATAAGCATTGCCGGAAAAGGATCTGGACCAATTGGTCAGTACGATCAGGCTTCGCGTTTCAGGTGGCTTACCGCTACACGTAGTACGGTTGTGCAATGCTCTAAGGTGCACCCCGGGCTTTGTTCTGATGCCGGGGAAACCTTATTGAGATTACACCAGGAACTGGTTTTGTAAATCATTTAACAGGGCTGCAACTTGTAAAAAATACAGTTAACCCATTCAAGAATTAAACACTTTATCCTTTGCTAAAAGAATATTTTAAACAACTTCAGCATTTGCTTGATATCGAGCGTGAAGAAGATTTGCAGTCTTATCTGAAACTTACTGAAAATACTTCTGCAGCTGATAGAAGAGCATTGGGCTTGACCTGGTACCCAATAGCCATTAGAAATACAGAGATAGGGAGAGGTGATTATCTTACGGTAGAGCTGGAGCGTACAACTCATCAGGATTTTTCGCATCAGTTCAGGTTTGGGTCATCTGTGGTATTATTTTCCAATCACAATGCCAAAACAGATCACATTGAGGGAGTAATAACGCATCAGAGTGGCAGCCGGATGAAAATTAGCTTTAGGGTAGACGAATTGCCTGATTGGATTAATGATGGAAAGTTAGGGGTTGATTTGTTGTTTGATAATAACAGTTATGATGAGATGCAGGCAGCGCTGAAACAGGCTACTCATTTAGCTGAAAATGAAGCTCAAAACAAACTTATCCGCATTTTAACACAAGGAGATAAACCTTCTTTCCGCGGAGAGGAAAAATTTATTATTCCGAATAGTTTAAATGCCTCGCAGCAACTTGCTGTGAATAAAATTATCTCAGCCGATCATTTGGCGATAGTACATGGTCCACCGGGAACAGGAAAAACAACTACCCTGGTTCATGCTATCAAATCGCTGACCAAACACAGCAATCAAAAGATCTTGGTAGTAGCACCCAGCAATACCGCGGTTGATTTGCTAACCGAAAAATTAGCTGCTGAAGGATTAAAGGTGATCCGGGTAGGTAATCCGGCTAGGGTATCAGAAAAATTAATAGCAGCTACTCTTGATCATCAAATGGCCGGTCACCCGGATATGAAAACCGTTAAAGCGCTTAAAAAACAGGCCTCTGAATTTAAAAATATGGCGCATAAATATAAGCGCAGTTTTGGTAAGGCCGAACGCGACCAAAGAAAGGCTCTGTTTGAGGAAGCCCATAAAATTGGCAGGGAAGTAGAAAAAACAGAGCAGTACATTATGGATAATCTGTTTACCCAAGCACAGATTATTACAGCAACTTTGGTTGGTGCAAACCATTATACCGTACGCAATTTAAGTTACCAGACCATTGTAATTGATGAGGCTGGACAAGCCCTGGAGCCAGCCTGCTGGATTCCGATTTTGAAGGCACAGAAAGTTATATTGGCTGGCGATCATTTTCAGCTTTCGCCCACCATTAAATCTAACGAAGCCTCGAAGCGTGGTTTAAGCAATACCTTGCTTGAAAAAACTGTTGGTCTTCACCCTGAATCAGTTGTGCTTTTAGATGAGCAATACCGTATGCATAAAGACATTATGGGCTATTCATCGAAAGTATTTTACAAAGATGCGCTAAAAGCACACCACTCTGTAGCCGACCGGTTGCTTTTTGCCAACGATGCCCCGGTTAATTTTATCGATACAGCTGGCTGCAGTTTTGAAGAAAAATTAGATGGGACGAGTACTACAAACCCTGAGGAAGCTGCTTTTTTGGTTAAACATTTAACCCACTTGGCAGATCATTTGCAGACCGTGCAACATATCAGTTCGTTTCCTTCCATAGCCATTGTTTCTCCTTATAAACAGCAGGTTCAGATTTTAAATGCCCTGATTGATGATAATGATATTTTAGCAACTTACCGTAATCAGATCTCAGTAAATACCATTGATAGTTTTCAGGGGCAGGAGCGGGATGTGGTATATATTAGTTTAACCAGAAGCAATGCAGATGGTGCCATTGGTTTTTTAGCCGATACCCGGCGAATGAATGTGGCAATGACCAGGGCAAGAAAAAAACTGGTGGTTATTGGTGATAGCGCAACCTTATCAAAATCGAAATTTTATGCCGATTTTATTGAATATGCTGAAAAACTAAATGCTTACCACAGCGCATGGGAATTTATGGATTTATAGGATTACGGTTAAGCAGGAATTATTGCCAAAATCGATAATTGAATTTGAAATGCATGGAGTTTTACTAATGTTAAAATGTTTTCAATGAAATAATAAGGAACTCAGGTTGAAATTGTTATTTTTATCCAGGTCATCCTAGTTCCGTACAAATGTAAAACCAGCAAAAGCGTATTTGCTGTGTTAAGCTGATTGCCGTCAGGATGAGCCATATGTAAATTACATTTTCCTTGAAATGGTAGAAAACATTAAAATTCTAATTGCTGATGATAATGAGCTGATGAGGCTTTTGATGAAGCGTTTTTTTGCTAAATGGCTTAGTTCGCCGGTCATTACAGAAAGAGTCAATCTACCTGATACACTCGAATTGCTCAGGCAGGAATCCTTTAATTTTGTTCTGCTGGATATTAATATGCCCCAAGGCGACAGCTCTCCAAATACCGTCAGGGAAATTTTAGGCATTCAGCCAGAAATCAAGATCTGCATGTTCAGTGGCAATGATAAAGGCATGCTCGAGCAAAGTTACCTTGAAGCAGGTGCTATCGGCTTTATACAAAAAGATGAAAACATGAGTGCGGCTGTAGAACAGGTAATTAAAAAAGCCTTTTATTAAGCTTTTTCCAGTTTCTTTTCTTCATTAAGTTTATCTGAAATGGTTGCACCTGCAATCAATAGTTCATTGGTGATCATTTTCGTGTATTCGGTAATTTCTGATTTAAAATCTTTAACCGATGAGCCTGAACGGATTTCTTCGAGTCGCTTTTCCCACTGCCCGGTTAGTTCAGCCTGCGCAATCTGTTTATCTTTAACCACTTCATAAACCGCCAGGCCCTTGTTGGTAGGCACCAGATTCCGTTTTTCTCGGGTTATATATTCGCGCGTAATTAAAGTTTCTATAATTGATGCCCGGGTTGCAGGTGTACCTAAACCACTATCTTTCATGGCATAACGTAACTCTTCATCTTCAATCTCTTTACCGCAGGTTTCGAGGGCTTTCAGTAGGGAAGCTTCGTTATACATCGATTTCGGCTTGGTCTGCTTTTCTAAAAGTGTTTTTTCATTGATAGGTAAAAGCTCGCCAACAGCAACTTTAGGTAAGGCCGCATTGTCCTCGTCTTTTTTATCATCTTCAGGATCGTTAAATACGGCACGCCAGCCTGCTGAGCGGATTACGGTTCCGTTAGCTACAAAAGTAACACCCGATTGAATGGTAATTTTGGTCAGGTCTTTAAGGCACTCCTGGTGGAAGGCTTCGAGCATGCGACCTACTACCATGTCGTACACAGCCTGTTTATCAGGACTAAGTCCATAGGCTTGCTCGCCAGTAGGCAAAACGGCATGGTGATCGGTTACTTTTTTAGCATTAACACTCCGTTTATTCAGTGCTACCGTTTGTAAAAACTGTGCCTGTTTTCCAAAGTCAGGATGATCGGTAAATTTTGCAATCAAATCAGGTACACCGGCATACACGTCATCGCCAATGTAACGGGAGCCTGTACGCGGGTAAGAAACCAGCTTGCTTTCGTATAAATTTTGCAGGATATTTAGCGTCTGATCTGCTGTATAACCTTTTTTCTTGTTGGCTTCCTGTTGCAGACTACTTAAATCATGTAATAGTGGGGGTGGTTCCTTTCGGGGTTTGGCTTCCACAGCAGTAATATTACCACCGGTAGGGAAACCTGATGCGACATCTTCTACGAGTGCAAATAATTTTTCGGCCTCCTCTTTATCCTTATAATTTAAGGTAGATATGGCTTTAAAAATCTGCTCATCTTTACACAGCAGGATCGCGATTTGATAATAGGTTTGCGGTACAAAGTTTTTAATCTCCAGATAACGTGCACAAATCATCGCAAGGGTTGGGGTTTGCACCCGGCCAAGCGAAAGCACAGTTCTGTTGCCTGCTGAAATACTTAAAGCCTGTGTTGCATTCATACCTACCAGCCAATCTGATTCGGAACGGCAATGGGCAGAGTTAAATAAAGTATCGTAGTCTGTTCCCGGTTTTAAATTTCTGAAACCATCTTTTATAGCCTCGTCAGTTTGAGAGGAAATCCACAGGCGTTTAAAAGGTTTTTTGCATTTTAAAAAGTAATAAATATACCTGAAGATCAGTTCGCCTTCACGTCCGGCATCCGTTGCTACAATAATTTCAGTAGCCTCATCGAAAAGCTTCTTAATGGTATCGAGTTGTTTTTTTACTGCAGGGTCATCAACAAAGCCGTCTTTGGTTTTTATTTTACGAATAGCGAGCTTAAATTTTTGAGGCAGCATGGGTAAATGTTGCTTCCGCCAGCCAATAAAACCATAATCCTGCGGAGGCGCCAATTGCAGTAAATGCCCGAATGCCCAGGTAAAAGAATAGCCTTTACCTTCAATATATCCGTCTTTTCTAGTGGTTGCTCCGAAAACTTTTGCAAGCTCACGGCCAACAGATGGCTTTTCTGCAATTACGATCTTCATTAAATGGTCTTATCTTTTCAAACCTCAAATATGCTTAAAATAATGCCAAGAGGCTCAATAAAATTATTCACAAATGGCCATGTTGCTGATTTTAAATGTAATGGCGCTGTACTGTTTCGTTTACGAAAACTTGTTTTGGTATAATGAAAGCATCTGATGCCAAAAATGGAAATATAGCGAGATGTCGCGGCTTCAGTTCACAACTATAATCAATAGCTATCGATTTATTTTGATTGGTTGCTGCGCATGATGGGAAACTTTCAAAGTAATTTTGACCGGGTGCTTCTCATAGAGCGAAGTTTCAACGTAAAACGGTTTTTAAAAATTATATGGAAGATTTAGCCAATGCTGGTAAACAAACAACGCTTTAATTTGTACATTTTATACGAAAGCGGGATTAACAAATTGCAGTTCTGATACTCTAACCCATTAAAAACGGATTAAGCCTGAATGGAAAAAACTTACGAATTAGCAGGGGAACAGATTAAAGCAGGCCTCGAACCGAAAATTATCAGGGTGTATAGCAATGCTGCTTTGTGGCAATATTTACGTGTTACACCGCAAATCAGGTTTAACCAGCTCGTAAATACCATTAAAGTAGATTATGAAAGGGAGTTTGGGCAAACGCTTGCCATTAGTAACCGTTCATTAGTGGTGGAGATTTTGGTTCATGTATACTGCGATTACCTTGGTTTATCTTTTAACCGGCTGATAAAGGTAAAGTGGATTCAGAACCTGGTTAAAAAGTTGTTAAAACGTGCCGAAGTAGTCGATTGTGGTGAAAAAGGAGTGGATGGAAATAGATGGGTATGGGATTTACTTGCTCCCTGTATTCCCGTTTTTATTAAACTCCTGCCCAAAAACATGAATGCCAAAAATATTAAGCATCATTAATCTACCTGTGCCGCTAAAACTTCATCGTGATTTAAGGCAACACTGGCTGCCAATGTTTCGTTTAAAAAAGAAGAATGATACGGCTGATCTGAATTATTGATAAATAATACAGTACGATCAGAAATACTGTTGATTACCTGATCAGCCAGTTTAGCCGGTACAGCCGGGCAACCCTGACTTCTGCCGAGGCGCCCCAGCTCGTTAATGGTCTGCTGTGAAACATAGTCGGCACCGTGTACCACAATTGATCTTTCGCGTGCCTTATTGTTAAAACCCTGGTCCAGGCCATCTAATTTAAGCGAACGCCCATGTTTGCCATAATAGATTTCGCCGGTTACATAAAACCCTAAACTGCTCTGGTTAGAATTCATACTATTCGAAAAATGTGCAGGCTTATCGCCGCCACTGTTTTGCCCGTGTGCCACCCAGGTATTCATAATCAGTTTTTTCTGCGCCAAATCGATGATGTATAATCGCTTTTTGGTGCTTTCCTGATCAAAATCTGCAATGGTTAAAATAGACTTGGCACTTAGTAATCCCGAATATTTCATATTGTAGAAACCGGTTAATGCCTTTTCGAAAACCTGCTCGTTTAATCCAGCGGAATCCAGGTGAACACTATGGTACAGGTTAGTAATAAATTGGTTGTAGAGGCTGTCGGCAGCAATGTTTTTAACTGCCTGTTGTTGTGTTTGTGGAAGCTCCACGGCTTTCCAGCTTGTTCCGACAATGCTCATTCCCACTAAAAAAATCGCAGCAATGCCCAGGATTTGTTTCTTCATTCAGTATTGTTTGATAATGAGTTATTTATACGGTCTTTTAGTCAGAATGTTGCCTGGATAAAGGAATTGAAGTTTGAAATGTGGATGGTTTTACACTTTTGTGACCTAAATTACTGAGATATAGCTTTGAGGAATAGAGTTGTCCATGAATTGAGCACTTTTATAAACTTTATATTCCTTACAGATTCAGTACCCAAGGTGATTGGTGTTTACCTACAATTATGCGATGCTGATTATCTTGGATTTGCGGCAAACAGTTGATGATCTTTAAATCTAATTGCCTATTTTTGCAGCCTAATAATAGCCCATGCCCAATCAAGAAAATGACTACTCTTTCTGGACTAAATACAAAAGATTCGCTTCTACCGAAATCTTAATGTATCTCATCATGATTATTGGTATTGCGCTTGGAATTATTTTTTTAGGCTAAGTGCCAGTTTGATGTAATCGGCACCGTTTACATCATTAATAAACCTTGAAAATTCTTCATACTGTGCTGCCGGAAACGTTCCGTCGTTTAGTACAAATTTACGGTAATAAGTAAGTTTATTGCCGCTGATGCTTGTTTTTGAAATGTATTGACCGAAAACACTCTTAAAGCTTTTATCTTGGGCGGTAATTAAGCTGGTATTTACTCCTTCTGGCAGCGTATAAATAATTGTGTCCTCATCTGTATAACCGCGGTTAATATACACAGGTAAGGTTCTGTTCCGGATTTCAGGTACAGATTTTTTTATGTTAAAAGCATTGAGCTGCAAAAACATTTTATCGCCGTTTACAGGTGCATAATTTCTGATATTAAGGATTATCTCTTCTGTTAATTTCGGATCAGCATCTTTCTTTTGCGCCAAAACAACAGCATCGAAATCAATATTATCGATATTATAAGCTTCTTTTAGCAATTTATGTTGCTCCGTTACTGATTTGCCAATCAGCAATTCCTGATTATCATATTGAGCACCTGAATAAATGGTACTCATTTTACCTGATACACTTCCATTGTTTTCCACGGTAAGGTTAGCCGTTCTGATTTGCTGGTTTTCGGCTGTCGTTAGTTTAGGGGTATGTAATAATTTGCCACCCTCTGCTGTACAGGCAAGGACCAGTCTGTCGTCGGTAAAATCGCTTAAAAAGCCAAAAGGTATTTTCTGGCTGGTACATTCGAGCCAGGTTGTATCTCCTTTTAGCGGCATGCATAAAATGATGTGGTTGCCTTGTGCCATACTGGCATAGCCCGGATTCAGGCTTTTCTTTTCAGAACCGGCTTGTACTACACAATAATAAGATGCTATGTCAGCAGCTTTCAGCAGGCTTTGCATATAGTTAACCAAAGCTTTGCAATCACCATATCCCAGACGATCTACTTCGCTGGCAGCAATAGGCTGAAAACCACCGATACCAATCTGTACACTGATGTATCTTGTCTTTTCCTGCAGGTACTGATAAATTTTTCTGGCTTTATCTTTATCCGTTTTTTCTGCCTTTACCAGTTCTTTTACCATTTGTACTGTTGCCGGTGGCAATGCAGCACGGGTATTTAATAAATCATCATATATCCATTTACCCAGATCCTGCCAGCTGGTGTAATTACCCTTATGCCCATAGTAGTAAAAATCTTGCGGTGCAATCTGAATACTAGTGCGGTAAGTTTCGGGATCAGGACTATAAGGTTCTGTTCTTACAGCCAAAACGTTGTTTACTTTCCACGTAGTTTTCTTCTGTTTTTCATCTGTTATCACTTCTGGTACACCAGTATAGTTTTGTGTTTTTATACGTACCTGGTCGGTTGGTTTGCTGATAAAAGTATAGCTGCTTTTTTCGACAGAAACATCGTTAGCAGGTTTTGGTGTCCAATCGGGGATAAGCAGGTTTTGCTTATTTCTGATTTCATAATGATAAACTATGGTGTAAGGGTACTGGCTTACCGACGGCAAATAATGTTTCACGCGGCTGTCTACAAAAAGCGAAAAGCCATCGGCAGCACTTGCATCTGAAAAATCATTTTGGGTAAACTTGCTGGTTAATTTGCCTACGGCATTATAAACTTCGCCTTTTATGCTTTTTATGGAGATATTCTTATCATAAAAGATTACCAGACGCGCTTCATCCTCTCCATTTTCGTTAAAAACGGTAATGGCCTTATTAACGCTCATCATCACATTATCCGGCGAACGCATGTCAATGGTGGTTTCATCATTGCGGATGCAGGCATTGGCTCGGTTGCGCAAATTAGCCGGAACGAGGTCAGCATCGTAATTATCCTGGGTAAAACCAGTTAAGGAAGTAAGTAATAGAAGGGAAAAGATAAGTAAGTTTCTCATTTCAGATTACTTCTTTAATAAAAATTCGGTCTTTTGGTTCTGGATAATCCGGCTGTAAAATTCTTTTAAGAAAAGATACTCTTCCGGCTGGTAAATGGCATTGTTAAACTGCAAAATCTGGTTTAAGCTAATCGTATCTTCTTCTAATTTACTCGATAGCAGGTACCTGCCACCACTATTTGGCAAGCCAATGGCCATATCTTTTGGTTTTTCCAATAACTGGTATTTCGTTGGTAAAGTAATATTCATGGTAATACGCTCATCCGATCCAGAACCTAAATCGACCGGATAAGTACGCTCATTTAAGTTGAAAGGATTTTTTGAAATGGGATTGATGAAAAACGGACTAAAGTAAAACTGATTCTGGTTAGAACCATCATTTATGGTAAACTCCACTTCATATTTTTCAGTCAGCATGTTTTCTACACTATCGAGATTCGAAATCTGGTGGTCGAGTATTTTGATCCGCGTTAAACGTTCATCTAATTTTTCCACGTATTCATCTGGTGAGGTATAGCGTAAAATATCGCGCCTTTTATTGAAAGCCGAGTAACCCATTGAATGTGTAGTAAGCGTGCCTACAATTTTACCGTCTGTTGTCATTTTTCCCGACAGGATATAGTTGGTGACCGATTTCTGACTGGCTTTAAGGTCTATCCAATAAGAAGGTTTTTTAAGATTAATTACCCTTCCCTGATCATTAATACACCTTAAGGGTAAGAGTCCGAAGGGTAGAAGCGGCTCTGTTGCATCAAGCAAATAACTTTTATCGCCGATATTTACTTTGGCCACCAGATAATTAAAATCGCTCATTACGGGGTAAAGTTTATTAACCGTTCCGTTATCGCGGGTGGAAAGAATAACTGCTTCAGCGTCTAAATCTGCCGCTGAAAGTGCCGCAATTAAACTCAGGTTTATATCCGCTACATTACCAGACCGTGTTTCGAGTGCTTTTTTAATATTATCGGTTGAATATTTGCCGTAGTAGTTGTCCCATTTAATTTGTTTCTTGATGTAACTGAAAATGGCTTGTGCTTTTTCAAGCTCACCTGTTGCTCCTTTCGTTATTGCCGGAATAAGGTCTTTAAAAAGATCTTTCCGTTTCATCTGCGAACCCAAAGATTTTTCAGACGATAAGTCGTAATCAACATCTTTCCAGGTTTTGGTGTAAGAAGTTTTGCCACCGTTTAAATTCTGAACATCAGAAAGCTCGAAATAGATGGCTGATTTGAAATTGCTGGGAGCCGTCATATTATCTTCCTCAAGAAAAGCCGGAATATTTTTCATGAGATAGGTAATTTTCGAACAATCGATGGCGGCACCTGATAAGCGCAGACATTCTTTGCTAAGCTCTACCTTTTGATCGGTAAGTTTCTGAAAACCCCTGAGTGAAACATTATAATTGTAAATACCAGGAATATAAACCAGGTACTCGCTGTGTACTTTAGGAATATCGCCCTGAAATTCCCAGGTTTTAAAATTAAACAGGTTTGGCGATTTTAAAGTGTAACTGTACTCAATTACCGAACCCTCTTTCAAATTTGGAAGGGTAAATTTAGTTAAACGCGTATATTTTGACCTGTTTTCGGTGAAGACAGCTTTTCTGTCCATTACAGTCTCTACAAAGTTGTTATCAATAAAGTTGAATGTAGAGGCCTTTAAATCGCTAATGGTTTCCTCCCGGCTGTCGTCTTTATACATGGGAATTACAATATTGGCCTCTTTAAAGCCATCTTTATTGTAAATTTTCATTTTTACATGGTGCTCGAAAACAAGCATAAGGCTATGTGTATTGTCATCAAGCTGAATAGATGCAGTGCCAAATTCCTTTAAAACGATAGCATTGGCATTACTGTCAAGTGTTTTTTTGTCAAACTGATAGTCATCGTGGGTAATTGCCCCATAGTTAAAATTTTGAGCGTAAGTACTTAACGATAAGAAAAACAGGAAAAAAAGGATGGATATATTCTTCATCAGAGCGTATATAAATTGGCGCAATTTAGGAGTAGCAATTAAGATTCTAAAATAATTTAAAAATTAAATTTATAAATTAATAAAGTGGATTTACCTAACTAATGAAACCTTTTTAGCATTTTTGGAAAAAAGAATTTGACATGCCGATCCCAAATCTAATGTCGCTAATCTCACATCAAAAGAAATGAAATTAAATTTAAAGCGCCCTTTAGCATTTTTTGATTTAGAAGCTACAGGAATAAATGTTGGAGCCGATAGAATTGTAGAAATTGCAGTTTTAAAGGCCATGCCGGATGGTTCTGAAACTGTTAAAACCTGGCGTGTAAATCCAGAAATGCCTATTCCTTTGCAAACTTCCTTGATTCACGGTATTTACGATGAGGACGTTGCCAATGAACCTACTTTTAAAGCCCTGGCAGCAGAAATTGCTGAGTTTATTGGAGATAGCGATCTGGCTGGATATAACTCCAATAAATTTGATATCCCCATGCTTTTAGAAGAATTTTTAAGGGCCGAGATTGACTTCGACATGAACAATCGCAAATTTGTGGATGTACAAAATATATTCCACCAAATGGAGCAACGTACGTTAAAGGCAGCCTATAAATTTTATTGTCAGGAAGATTTGGTTAATGCGCATGCGGCAGAAGCAGATGTAATTGCAACTTACAAAGTATTGCTCGGGCAGTTAGAGATGTATAAAGAAACTGAATTTGAAAACAAACAAGGTGAAAAAAGCATTCCTGTAGTGAACGATGTTGAGGCACTTCATGTTTTTACCAATATCAATAAACCTGTTGATTTTGCCGGCCGTATGGTGTATAACGAAAATGATGAGGTATGTTTTAATTTCGGCAAGCACAAAGGTAAAACCACCGCGCAGGTATTTGCTGTTGAGCCCAGCTATTATGCCTGGATGAAACAAGGCGATTTTCCGTTATATACCAAAAAGAAACTAGATGAGGAGTGGGCTAAATTTAACGCCAAGAAAAACGAAAATAAAGCAGTAAGACCACAAAACAGCGTGCCTGCCAATAAACCGCATTTTCAAAAAAGACCTCAGCCAAAACCAGAAAAACCGGCTCAACCCATTAATAACGACATGCTTGAGCAGCTAAAAATGAAGTTTGGGAAGTAAATTCACGGTTAATTGTTTAAATCGGTTAACTGTTTGTTTTGTATTGCTTGATGTTGCTCACAATCAGATGAGGTTGAACGGCCAGCGCCATGCTCTAAGCTAAAGAAAATGAAAATTATAAAATTATTAGGCATCTTGCTTTGCTCGGTAATATACACGAGTGCGCAGACGCAATTACCAATAGAGCCGGTATTTCTGCAGACCTACCAAAAGGAAACCAGGAACAGCAGTGGTAAGCCCGGGAAAAATTACTGGCAAAATTCATCGAAGTATGATATTCAGGTAAATTTTAACCCGGTTAGCCGTTTGCTGAAAGGTAAGGTACAGGTCGTGTACACCAACAATAGTCCCGATACCCTGAAGGAAATCTGGTTTAAACTTTATCCAAACCTTTACAAAAAAGGGACGCCAAGGAAAGCGAAATTCTCAGAGTCAGATTTGGGTGAAGGCGTAACCATCGAAAAAATGGCTGCCAATGGCAAAACCATTACTGGTTTTAAAATCGACGGCACCAACATGACTGTGGATGTCCCGGCAGTATTACCCGGCAAAACCATCAGTTTCGCCATTGATTATAATTATACTTTAAACAAGGGGTCGCACATGCGTACAGGTCAGGTAGATGAAGGTTCGCATTTCGTGGCTTACTTCTTTCCGCGCATTGCCGTTTATGATGATGTAGATGGCTGGAACAAATTTCCTTATACAGGTGCTGAAGAGTTTTACAATGATTTTGACCAGTTTAATGCAGCCATTACCGTGCCTGGTGGCTACGGTGTTTGGGCTACAGGTGATTTAAAAAATCCGAATGAGGTTTTTCAAAAGGATATTGTGAGCAGAATGTTATCAGCCGAGAAGAATGATGCAGTAATTGATGTGATTACAGATAAAGATCTGGCTGATAAGAAAGTAACCCAATCCAACGCATTTAATACTTTCAGGTTTGAAGCCAAAAATGTAACTGATTTTGTATTTGCATTAAGCGATCATTACCTGTGGAAATCGAGTAGTCTGGTGGTTGATCCTAAAACAAAAAGACGTACCCGCGTAGACGCCGTTTTTAATCCAAAACACAAAGATTACTATGAAGTGATTGATTTTGCCCGCAAAACGGTCGAATCGATGAGCTATACTTTTCCCAAATGGCCATTCCCCTATAACCACGAAACGATTTTTGATGGTTTAGATCAAATGGAATATCCGATGATGGTGAATGATAATCCGGTAGATAACCGCACGGATGCCATTACACTAACGGACCACGAAATTTTTCACACGATGTTTCCGTTCTACATGGGCATTAACGAAACCAAGTATGGCTGGATGGATGAAGGCTGGGCAACAATTGGTGAATGGCTGATTTCCCCTATGATTGATTCGACCATTGTGGATGAATATGGCGTGCAGCCAACGGCATCTACTTCGGGAAGCAAAGATGATACACCGATTATGACGCTGACTCCGGACTTAAAAGGCTCTGGAACCTTTACCAATTCGTATCCAAAGCCAGGATTAGCTTACCTGTTTGTTAAAGATTACCTGGGGGATGAGTTATTTATCAAAGCCCTACATACTTATATTGGAAACTGGAACGGTAAACACCCCATGCCATATGATTTCTTTAACAGCATGAATGAAGGTAGCGGCAAAAACTTAAACTGGTTTTGGAAAACCTGGTTTTTTGAAGATGGCGTAACCGATATGGCTATAAAAGCAGTAGATAAAACCGATAATGGCTATGCGATTACCATACTGAATAAAAGTGTTAAACCTTTGCCTGTTGATTTAACTTTAACCTACAGTGATGGTACTGCCGAAAAGCACCATCGTACCATAGGCGTTTGGGAAAATGGAGACCAGCAGGTTAAAGTTGAAATAAAAACAACGAAAAAACTAAATAAGGTAGTTATGGGAAGCGCCCATGTACCGGATAAAGTAAAAAGTGATAATAGTTTTTCGGTAAACTAATAAGATTTGAATATGGGGTAGTAGGGCTTCCTGACCGGGCCTTCATCACTAAAAATATAACTGCATTCAGCCTCTCTTAAAACTTTTTTAAGGGAGGCTTTTTTATTATTAATGAAAATTTTGTTCTGGATTAACCTTACGCCGTGACTATAATCAGCCCAGGTATTGGTATGTTTGGCATATACGGGTTGTATGGCTTTACCGTCTGATTTATGCCAGCCATAGATCACCACTCTTGGTGTTAATTCCCCATAGATTTTATTGGAAATGATAATATCTTTTTTATCTCCTGCAGTTAGGCTCCCTAGCTGATGATCTGGAAATGAACTTTTAAGTTGTTGTTGTATAGAATCGGTATGCGCCATAAATACACGCACAGTGGTCATGGCTTTGGTTGGTGTTATGGGCTGTGGTACCATTTTAAAGGTGGCATTACTGTAAATCTGATCGACCAGAAGTTTGGTGGGAAGTGAACACTTGGTTAGTCGTGCTACTTTTTGCGCTAAAATGGGTGTCATCGGAACATAGAAATAATCTTCGTTACTCCCTATCGCGAAATAATCTGGTAATACATAATATCGAACCTGGCAGGTTGTACGGTTCTCCGTATTGGTCCATTTGGTTTCGATTGGTACCAGCTTCCTTAAAAAATCCGGAACATTTCCATTTTTAATTTCCCTGAAGATAATTTTTTCGCGATTCACCAGGCTTAAACTATCATGACTAATGCTTGCAGCAAATGCTTTTCCGCTTAAAGCATCAGGCTTTCTTTTGCTTAGCTTAAGCTGTTGTGCGTTAGCCAGAGATAGTGCTGTAACCGCCAGAAAAATAGTCAGCAGAACTTTCATCTATTGAGGCTTTAAAAAATCAATGTTTCGTTTCAGGCCAGCAAATTTGGTGCGTTTAACCGCCGATCCTTTAAAAACCTTTTTGAAAACCTCCTCTGTAATTTCGGTCAGATCCCTGGCATTCAAATCCAGTAAGCCGTTTTCAGGCTTAAAGGCTTCTTCATTGTGTACTTTTGAAAAACGGTTCCAGGGACATACATCCTGACAAATGTCGCATCCAAACATCCAGTTGCTCATTTTCTCTTTAAATTCGCCCGGAATTTCGTTTTTAAGTTCAATGGTTAAATAAGAAATACATTTCGTACCATCAACCACCTGCGGAGCAATAATAGCATCTGTAGGACAGGCATCTAGGCATCTGGTACAGCTGCCGCAATAATCGGCCTGGTAAGGGCTGTCGTAATCCAGCTCCAGGTCGATAATCAATTCTGCGAGGAAGAAAAACGAGCCATTACTTTTACTGATTAGATTAGAGTTTTTACCAATCCAGCCAATACCTGATTTTTTTGCCCAGGCACGATCTAAAACCGGAGCCGAATCAACAAAGGCCCTGCCCGAGACCTCACCAATATTAGTTGCTATAAAATGTGTTAGTGCTTTTAACTTATCTTTTATTACCATATGATAATCCTGACCATAGGCATATTTGGAAATTTTTGGCGCATTGGGGTCGCTTTGTATTTCGTCTGTATAATAATTTAAGGAAAGGGAAATCACTGATTTTGCACCATCAACCAATAACCTTGGATCAAGACGTTTATCAAAGTAGTTTTCCATGTACTTCATTTCGCCATGATGGTTCTGGCTCAGCCATTTTTCCAGACGAGGAGCTTCTTCTTCCAGAAATTCTGCTTTGGCAATACCGCAAGCCAGAAAACCCAAACGCAGCGCTTCGTCTTTTATCAGTTGACTATATTTTGCAGAATTGTTATACACCAGTGTGCAAAGATAAGGCATAGTATTAAAACATTTTCACTAATCGCTTGTTCTAAATACAGAAACTAAAAATAGCTTGTAGTTTTTCAAGAACCGGAATTTGACCAACGAGGCGCACATTTAACCTTTAATATTATGGAAAATATAGATCCAAAGCATACGGAAACTGGAGGAGCTCACAGACCTATAGAAAAAGATTACGAAAGTCATAAAGAAAACCCGGGGCCAGCAAAGCCAGCGGTTACCGAGAAAGATGTAAACGGGGCAGGACAGGCATTAAAATGGGTTTTGCCAGTATTGATTATCATTGCATTAATTGTATGGTTTGCCATGCGGAAATAACAGTTTTTAAGCGTAGATTAAATGCCGGTTGCCTGAGTGTAACCGGCATTTTTATTGTTATTTCAATAGTTTAACCTGATAAAGATCGTTTCTTCTATCCTTTAATACTTTTACGGTACCGTAATGGTGCAGCTCATCGAGCAGATGTAAATCAACATCCACCACCAAAACCATTTCTGTATTGGGGGTTGCTTCGGCCTTAATGGCATTGGTGGGAAAGGCAAAATCTGACGGTGTAAAAACAGCAGATTGTGCAAACTGGATATCCATATTATTCACCTTTGGTAAATTGCCCACACAACCTGCAATAGCTACATAACATTCGTTTTCGATGGCCCTGGCCTGTGCGCAATGGCGAACACGGGTATAACCGTTCTGGGTATCGGTTAAGAAGGGCACAAACAAAATCTGCATGCCCTGATCGGCATAAATTCGGCTCAGCTCCGGAAACTCGACATCATAACAGATTAGTATCCCGATTTTACCACAATCTGTATCAAAAACCTGCACCTTATCACCACCAATCATGCCATAATATTTCTGTTCATTTGGTGTAATATGGATTTTCCGGTACTCGTCTATTTTGCCGGTGCGGTGACAAAGGTAAGTGGCATTATAAAGCTTTCCATTATCCAGCAAAGGCATACTGCCTGTAATGATGTTTACGTTGTAGCTCAGTGCATATTCATGCATTTTTTGTACAATTTCTTCTGTTTTTTCTGCCAGTTTACGCATGGCTTCAATTTCAGGGAGGTGATTGTAAGGCTGTAGTAAAGGTGTATTAAAAAGCTCGGGAAACATGACAAAGTCTGATTTGTATCCGCTTACTGCATCGACAAAAAACTCTACCTGCTCATAAAATGATTCCATATCAGGGAAAAGACGCATCTGCCATTGTACTAAACCTAAACGAATAGTCATTGCTGAGCGGGCGGAGGCATCAACTCCCTGGTAATAAATGTTGTTCCACTCAATCAGTGTGGCATATTCTTTCGACTCCTTATCTCCTGGAAGATAGTTCTTCAAAACTTTTCTAACGTGAAAATCATTCGAGATCTGAAAGGTAAGTGTCGGGTCATAAATTTCCTTTGCCTTTACCTTATCAATGTACTGCCTCGGACTTAATGTTTCGGCGTAGGTATGGTAACCGGGGATTCTTCCGCCAGCAATGATACTCTTTAAATTTAAGCTTTCGCAAAGTTCTTTACGGGCCTCGTATAACCTTCGGCCAAGTCTTAAACCACGGTATTCAGGGTGTACAAAAATTTCGATGCCATATAGGGTATCTCCATTTGGATTGTGTGTGGAGAAGGAATAATCGCCGGTAATTAGCTTATAAGTATGCCGGTCGCCGTATTCATCGTAATCTACAATAATGGATAGGGAACAGGCTACTACCTTATCATCAACGGCAATACAAAGCTGCCCTTCCGGAAAAAGTTTTAAAAGTTTGGCTATGCTCGATTTAGGCCAGATAGAACCGCCCATACTATCATAAGCCTGTAGCATGGATTCTTTGAGGTCTGCGTAATCTTCGAGCGTTAGTTTACGTAATTCAATGTTCATGATTTGTTTGATTTGTAACTAATGAACAGCGAAAGGCGATAAATGTTCAGTAAGGATTATAATTTTTGTAAGATCGTAACTGGAAACAGGTTCTCCACTACGATAGCAATGACGGTTTAACTAAAACAACCTTCCGCTTTGACCCGGATAATTTTTCTTCAAATGATTATAGGCAGCTTCTGTTGCCTCACGACCGCGGGAAGTACGCATAATGTAACCCTCCTGTATCAGGAATGGTTCATAAACTTCTTCAATGGTACCTTCGTCTTCACCTACAGCGGTAGCAATAGTTTTCAAACCCACCGGTCCACCTTTAAACTTATCAATAATAGTAGTTAAAATGCGGTTATCCATCTCATCCAGTCCGTGTTCATCAACGTTTAAGGCATTTAAAGCATAGCGTGCTATTTCGGTGTCGATGCTGCCATTTCCTTTAATCTGTGCAAAATCACGGGTACGACGTAAAAGGGCATTGGCAATACGGGGTGTGCCACGGCTTCTCCGCGCAATTTCGTAAGCCCCCTCATCACTAATTGGTGTTTTCAGGATTTCGGATGAACGCAATACAATAGTAGTCAGTAATTTAGCATCATAATAGGCCAGTCGCGCATTAATGCCGAAACGAGCTCTTAATGGTGCCGTTAATAATCCTGAACGCGTTGTGGCTCCAACCAATGTAAAAGGATTAAGCGAAATCTGTACCGAACGGGCGTTAGGCCCCGTTTCCAGCATAATATCGATCTTAAAATCTTCCATTGCCGAATAGAGGTACTCTTCAACCAGAGGTGATAAACGGTGAATTTCATCAATAAACAGGATGTCGCCTTCATCTAAACCGGTTAACAGGCCGGCTAAATCGCCTGGTTTATCCAAAACGGGTCCTGAGGTTACTTTAATCCCAGTAGCCATTTCGTTGGCAATAATATGAGAGAGCGTGGTTTTACCCAATCCCGGAGGACCATGTAACAGCACATGATCTAAAGCTTCGCCACGCAGTTTTGCCGCCTGAACAAAAATCTTCAGGTTTTCCATCACTTTTTCCTGCCCGGTAAAATCTTCAAATGCCTGCGGCCTTAACACCCGTTCAATATCGCGATCGGTGGGGGTTAGGTGACCAGCATTTGGATCTAGATGCTCATTCATATCGCAAATATAAGATTAAATGCTAAAAAAATTAGGATTTTTTAAATTTCTCAGAAACAACCAGATCTTTGGATCCTGAAGTATAAATATAAAAGCCTTCGCCGGTTTTAATCCCTTTTTTACCTGCTGCTACCATATTTACCAGTAAGGGGCATGGGGCATATTTAGGATTGCCAAAACCATCGTGCAGTACTTTTAAAATAGCCAGACAAACATCCAAACCAATAAAATCGGCCAGTTGTAAAGGCCCCATCGGATGTGCCATGCCTAATTTCATCACCGTATCAATTTCATAAACGCCCGCAACGCCTTCGTATAGGGTATAAATGGCTTCATTAATCATAGGCATTAAAATGCGGTTGGCTACAAAGCCCGGGTAATCATTCACCTCAACCGGAACCTTGACTAAATTTTCTGATAAGGCCATAATTGTTTTGGTGGTTTCATCACTCGTAGCGTAACCGCGAATTACCTCTACAAGTTTCATTACAGGTACCGGATTCATAAAGTGCATTCCGATTACTTTATCCCCCCGGTTGGTTACCGCAGCAATTTGTGTAATGGAAATAGAGGAAGTATTCGAAGCCAGAATAGCCTGCTGAGGGGCATAGGCATCCAGCTCTTTAAATATATTCAGTTTCAGTTCTATATTTTCGGTAGCGGCCTCTACCACTAAACCGGCATGCTGAACGCCCTCTTTTATACTGGTAAAAGTTTTAATATGCTGAAGGGTACTCGTTTTCTGTTCGGCAGTTAACGTGCCCTTAGTTACCTGCCTGTCGAGGTTTTTACCAATCGTATCGAGTGCTTTATCCAGGGCCGTCTGGTTAATATCAATCAGGTTTACCGGATATCCGAATTGTGCAAAGGTATGGGCAATACCGTTTCCCATTGTACCAGATCCTATTACTGCAATTTGTTTCATCATTTAAGTAGATTAATGGACGAATTTACTTAATTGTATTTGACTTCTGCCATACCATGCAGATATATTCTGGTAACGTATCAAGAGCAATATTTTACATTTTTATCTTAATAAAAGCTAAATAAATCTATTAAATATTAATGATTAAATCATTGATTAACAAAAATATATAGTTAAAATATGTTAAATAAAATATTAAAATTTTGATCCTGTTTTTTAGTCGATACAAAACTATTACTTATCGGTACCCGCTTTAAGAAACACATCATTTTTAGGATATTTGAATCATTAAGAAAAACAAAAAAGCATTTTAATTGCTTATAGAAATAAAAGAAAATTACCGTCTGATCTCAACAGAGAAAAGCGTTTTTAATAAAGGTACTTCCTAGTAAATTTAGGTTAGTTAATGATTAGTTAAAATAGAGATCGTGCCGGATAGCCGATCTCTATTTGTTTAGGGTAACTTGCTTTCAGCTTTCTATTTACGGGGCTAACCTGCTTTTCACCCAGCTGCCCTTTATCCATTCAAAATTAATGCGGTCGTGCAACCTGTTGCTTCGGCCTTGCCAAAACTCAATGCGTGTAGGTTTAACTACATAGCCACCCCAATGTGCAGGTTTAACAATCGCTTTATCCTGGTTTTTGGCTTTAAAGTCGGCAACATTTTGTTCTAAAAAAGCCCTGTCGGGGATAACCTGACTTTGCGGAGAAGCAATAGCCCCAATCTGGCTTTCTTCAGGGCGGGTATTAAAATAAGCTTCAGAGGTCTCTTTATCCAGTTTCTCCACTGTACCTTCAATTCTAACTTGTCTTTCCAATTCAGGCCAGTGAAACACCAGGCAGGCAAAAGGATTTCTCTTCAGTTCTTTTCCTTTGGCACTCAGATAATTGGTGTAAAACCTGAAACCTTGCTGATCAGCACCTTTTAGTAGTACGATACGTGCATCAGGTCGGCCAGATTTATCGGCTGTAGCCAGCGTCATCACATTGGGTTCATATATTTTGGCTTCGACAGCGTGTTCAAACCATATTTTAAACTGTACGATCGGATCGTCATCCACGTCTGATTCGTCAAGTGAAGCGCTTTTGTAATCCTGGCGCAGGTTTTGTAGAAATTCATTTGTAACTTGCATAAAACAAAAATAGGCATCTTTTATGGTGCAACAAATGATTATCGTCATGCTAAATAATATAAAACCGAAAACTGGCCGCCTGCTTATCTCAGAACCTTTTATGGCCGATCCTAATTTTAAAAGGTCAGTTGTACTGTTAACTGAGCATGGCGAAGAGGGGACGGTGGGCTATATTCTTAATCAGGTAGGAAACTTAATTTTAAACGATGTAATCCAGGATTTATGGCAGGCCGATAACCACATTTATTTTGGCGGGCCGGTAGCGGCCGATACCCTGCATTTTATACACCGTTGTTACGACAAGCTGCAAAGTGGTGAACCCATAGGTGACGGCCTATATTGGGGAGGTAACTTCGAAACGCTTAAAATCCTGATCAATTCAAATGCAATAGATGCAACAGAAATTAAGTTTTTTATGGGCTATTCAGGCTGGGGGGTAGGTCAGTTAGATCGTGAAATTGATGAAAATGCCTGGATGGTTAGCGAAATTCCAAATGTTGACTTGATTTTTGGGAATGACGATGAAAAACTTTGGCGGGATGTAATTGTACATTTAGGACCAAAATTTGCCCATGTGAGTAATTTTCCGATTGATCCGAATTTAAATTGAGGTTAGGGCCGGGAGGCTGGAGTTCTGATCAGATGTCGAAACTACCAACTCCCAAAGCTTAGCTCCTAACTACATTGAAGCAGCGCTTTCCTCAACTTTTTTCCTCAAATCATCTTTGTAGGCCTGCATTTTAACGGTAAGCGATTCATCGGCTGTAGCCAGAATCTGAGCGGCCAGTAGCCCCGCATTCTTAGCTGCATTTAAAGCAACTGTAGCCACCGGAATGCCGTTTGGCATTTGCAAAATTGATAAAATACTGTCCCAGCCATCAATAGAGTTCGATGATTTTACCGGCACACCAATAACAGGAAGCGTAGTAATGGAAGCTACCATACCTGGTAAGTGGGCAGCACCGCCGGCTCCGGCAATAATTACCTTCAGACCTCTGCCTTGTGCCTCCTTGGCATAGTTAAACATCCGCTCAGGAGTTCTATGTGCAGAAACCACTGTGATTTCGTAATTGATTCCAAATTCTTTCAGCACATCTGCAGCATCCTGCATAACCGGTAAATCAGATTTACTTCCCATTATGATTCCGACACTGAAGTTTGTTGAATTGGTATTGTTCATGATATATTTTTTAAATTTAGGGTATAGTTTATGCAATTACACGTAATGTTTTTTGTACAAAACGTGCTTTTTCGATGGCTTTCTCTCTGTCGATATCAACAATGGTAGCGTGCCCCATTTTACGGAAAGGTTTAGTGTATTTCTTACCATATAAATGTACATAAACACCATCAATGGCTAATATTTTTTCTAAATTTTCGTATTTCGCTACGCCTTCAAAGCCTTTCTCGCCCAACAGGTTAATCATAATTGCATTGGTTATGCTGCTGGTATCTCCTAAAGGAAGGTTATAAATGGCGCGTAAATGCTGTTCAAACTGTGAAACATAATTACCTTCTATGGTTTGGTGACCGCTGTTGTGTGGTCGTGGAGCCACTTCATTTACCAATAATTCGCCGTCTTTACATACAAACATTTCTACAGCCAGAATGCCGGTAATGTTCATGGCTGAAGCTACATTTTTGGCGATATTTTCTGCTTTCTGCTGTAAGCTTTCGCCGAAGGTTGAGGGTGAAATCAAAAATTCAACGAGATTGGCTTCCGGATTAAATTCCATTTCCACCATCGGAAAGGTTTTCATATCACCATTGGCATTGCGGGCAACAATTACGGCAACTTCTTTTTCAAAGTCAACCAGTTTTTCGATAATACAAGGCGCATCAAAAGCTTTATCTAAATCGGCTGCACTGTTCATTTTCATTACGCCTTTTCCGTCGTAACCATCTTTTCTCAGTTTTAAGATATATGGAAACTGGAACTGGCTGTTCTCCATATCTTCTTTTGTATTTACAATCTGAAAGGGCGAAGTAGGAATGTCGTTTTCCTTAAAGAATTGTTTTTGTACGCCTTTATCCTGTATTAAACGGATTACCCGCGATTGTGGAAATACTTTTTTACCTTCTTTTTCCAGTTGCTCCAATGCATCGATATTTACCTTTTCAATCTCAATAGTAATGATATCTGCTTTTTTGCCGAAGTTATAAACGGTATCAAAATCAGTAATCGAACCGTTTTCGAAGTAATTTGCAATGTGTTTACAGGGCGCGTCCGGATCAGGATCTAAAACTAATGAAGTAACATTGTAATTGATGGCTTGCTGAATGAGCATCCGACCCAATTGTCCACCACCTAAAATACCTAATTTTAATTCGCTTATCTGTTTTGCCATGAGGGGTTGAAAATTATGCTAATTTTGCACAAAAGTAACAATATTTAGATTATTGATGGATGCAGATGCGATAATTATTGGGGCGGGTGCCTGTGGATTGATGTGTGCGGTACAGGCTGGCTATCTGGGCAAGCGGGTAATTGTACTCGAAAAAAATGAAAAACCTGGCGCCAAAATCCTGATTTCGGGCGGTGGACGTTGTAATTATACCAATCAATTTACATCAGCTGAGCAGTTTATATCGGCCAATCCACATTTCGTAAAATCGGCCTTTACCCAATGGACGGTAGAAGATACCATTAGTTTCTTTGAAACTTACGGCATTGAGGGAAAAGAAAAAACTTTAGGTCAGCTATTCCCCGATGATAAAAATGCTAAAGATGTAGTAGCGGTTTTTACCTCAATCTGTGCAGATTTTGGACAGGAGATCAGGTGTAATGCTGCGGTAAACGATATTGAAATTCTGGAAAACGGTTTTAAAGTAAGTTACGAGAAAAATGGTAAAATCGTAGTCCTGACAACCGAAAAGCTGGTGATAGCCAGTGGCGGACTACCCATACCCAAAATGGGGGCTACTGATTTTGCCTTGCGTTTCGCACGAAAAAACGGACTCAACATAATAGAAACTGCACCGGCTTTAGTACCCTTAACCATTACAGGCAAAGATGAAGAGTGGTTTGCGCAGCTTTCAGGCAATTCAGTTTTCTGCGAAGTGAGCAATGCAGAAATCGCTTTTGAAGAAAATATTCTTTTTACGCATTGGGGATTAAGTGGCCCGGCCATTTTGCAGATTTCTTCTTTCTGGAGAAGGGGTGAAACCATCAATATTAACCTGCTTCCTAATCAGCAGATTTCGGATTTGCTGGAAGGCGAACGTAAATCCAACGGAAAAACATTGTTGTCAACGCTATTGAACCGTTTTTATACAAAGAAATTTACCGATGCGTTAGGTAAGTTTTTACCCTTAAATAAACCTGTGGCCGCTTTAACGAAAGTGGAACTTGATTTAATAGAGCAGACCATCCACCATTTTAAAGTAAAACCTGCAGGAGATAAAGGCTATGATAAAGCCGAGGTCATGCGAGGTGGGATTGATACCAGTGAAATTTCTTCTAAAACCCTTGAATGTAAAAAAATACCCAACCTGTTTTTCGGGGGTGAATGTGTAGATGTTACCGGTTGGTTGGGTGGTTACAATTTTCAGTGGGCATGGGCAAGTGGTTTTGTGATCGCGCAGAACATATAACCTCAAATATAAAAGTATCTTCCTGAGTTTATTTAAGAACCTACCTAACCTAATAGCTTTCAGGCATTCAACAGGCTCAACCTTACAGCAATGTTGGACCACTAGCACGGGTATGATTAAGCTTTTAATTTATAAATATACATTAGGCAATATTTCCCAGGCCCAGGGTTTCTTAAAGGTTTTGAAGGTTCTCAGTTGACTGAAATATAAAACTTCGCTGGTTTTGCGGTTAGCAATATCGCGCCGGTGCAAATTGCCCACGGTAGTAAATAATTGGCGACTATTGAAATCATAAATCCTTTCAGTCATATCGCCGGTATTCTGGTTAAAATAAAGGTTGATGGCACTGGTCAAAAACCAATCTTTGTTTTGAAACTTAAAAGTATAACCCAATTCCCAGCGCCATTCGCTGCCGCCCTTAAACCTTAAAAACAGTTGCTGGTCTTTAATGACCATTTGCTGTAAGGGATCGCCTACTTTACCACCTTCTTCTGATCGCAAAATAAAGTCGTTGTTTTGTGCCGATAAATTAAAGTTACCACTGGCCTTGTCTTTAAAATAAATGGCCAAAATGCGGGGTTTCTGAGTTTCCTTAATGATATCTGAATGATTATCGCCATAAGTTCTGGCCTCATCTATTACCTGATTGGATTCAAAAACCAGAGCAAGATCAGCTGTCGCATCATGGTTTAAGTCGCCGGTTGCACTTTCAATGAGCGTCCAGTTTTGGGGAGTAAGTGCTGCAACAGAAGCACCCTGCGCCTTAACTTTCGGAAAAAGAAAAGTTTTTTGAGCAAATGTGGTTTGAACAAAGAGCAATATCAAAAGCAAGGGCAAAAATCTCATGTAGCAAAAGGCGTTGATGTTGCATATAAAACGTCAGGATTGGTGTTTTAGTTTATGGTTTAGTGAGATGATTATAGGAATAAGCTTAATTAAACTGCTAAAAATCCCTTACTTTTGCATTTTAATCCATTCTCTTTTGAAAACAGAAGTTTTTGTTGTTACGCCACCTTTTACCCAACTGAATACTCCTTATCCAGCTACTGCGTATATCAAAGGGTTTCTGAATACCAAAAAGATTACTTCAACACAAGCCGATTTAGGGATTGAAGTTATTTTGAAACTGTTTTCGAAAAAAGGATTGCAGGATTTGTTTGAGGTTGATAATGGCCAACCTAAAAGTGATAATGCGAGGCGCATTATTGCTTTGCAAGATGAATATTTAAAAACCATTGATGCCGTAATCGCCTTTCTGCAAGGTAAAAACCCAACCCTGGCCTTACAAATTTGCAGCGATGATTTTTTACCGCAAGCTTCTCGTTTTTCGCAATTAGAAGAACTGGACTGGGCCTTTGGAGCCATGGGGACACAAGATAAAGCCAAGCATCTGGCTACTTTATATCTTGAAGATATATCGGATTATATTGTAGAATGTGTTGACGAAAATTTTGGTTTTAGCCGTTATGCCGAGCGTTTGGGTAGAAGTGCCAATTCTTTCGATGAGTTGTATGAAGCTTTAGCGCAGTCACCAACTTATATCGATCAGATCCTGATTTCGGTATTAAAGAAAAAAATTGAGATCGTGCAACCGAAATTGTTCCTGATTTCAGTTCCTTTTCCGGGCAATTTGTACAGTGCTTTTCGCTGTGCCCAGTGGGTTAAAGCCAATCATCCGGAAACTAAAATTTCAATGGGTGGTGGTTTTCCCAATACAGAACTGAGATCGTTATCAGACGCACGCGTGTTTGAGTTTTTCGATTACATTACTTTAGATGATGGCGAACTACCCATTGAACTGTTGTACCACAATATCACACATCCCATACCGGCTGAAGCACATTTTTATAAAAGAACCTTTCTGTTAGAAAATGGAAAAGTGGTTTACCGCAATGACGCTTTCAGAAACGATTACAAACAGGCTGATGTAGGTACACCGGATTATAGTGATCTGCTGCTCGATCAATACATTTCAGTAATTGAAATCATAAACCCTATGCACCGCATGTGGAGCGATGGCCGCTGGAACAAACTGACCATGGCGCATGGCTGCTACTGGGGTAAATGCACTTTTTGCGATATTTCTTTAGATTATATTAAGGTGTACGAGCCCGTTGCTGCAAAATTAATTGTTGACCGGATAGAAGATTTGTACCAGAAAACCGGTCAGAATGGTTTCCATTTTGTAGATGAGGCCGCTCCACCAGCTTTAATGCGTGAGGTAGCCCTCGAAATCATCAGAAGAAAACTTGCCGTAACCTGGTGGACGAATATCCGTTTCGAAAAAAGCTTTACGCGTGATTTATGCCTGCTTTTAAAGGCTTCGGGCTGTATTGCCGTTTCAGGTGGCCTGGAAGTTGCATCAGACCGTCTACTGAAACTCATTGATAAAGGGGTGACGGTAGAGCAGGTAGCCCGGGTAACCCGAAACTTTACCGAGGCTGGCATAATGGTACATGCTTATTTAATGTACGGTTACCCAACGCAAACGGTACAGGAAACGGTTGATAGTCTGGAAATGGTTCGACAGCTTTTTGAGGCAGGCGTGCTACAATCGGGTTTCTGGCATCAGTTTGCCATGACTGCGCATAGTCCGGTAGGGATGTACCCTGAGCAGTTTGGTGTAATAAAAGAAACGGAAGCTATTGGAACTTTTGCCAATAATGATATTAACTACATCGATAAAACGGGCATTGATCACAATAAGTTCAGTTTTGGCTTAAAGAAATCACTATTCAACTTTATGCATGGCATTTGTTTCGATTATGAGCTGCAGGATTGGTTCGATTTTAAGATTCCCAGAACTAAAATCCCAACCGATTTTATTGAGACTGCTTTAATCGACGACCAGAAATTTAATACCAAGGCTACGGCCAAAGTAGTTTGGAATGGAGGAAAACCAGAAGTTGATTACTTTACCAAATCGAAAAAGGGAAATATCTGGGAAATGGCCTCGCTAACTTTCCACGACAAAAAGGAAACCTTTACCATACAAACCAATAAAAATGAGGGTGAGTGGTTAGTGGGTATCTTAAGTCAGATTTCGATTGCGAATGAGCGGGTTTATACTTTTCAGGAAATTAAAGCCGATTTTGAAAAGGAAATGGAAAATTTTGAACTGTTCTGGTATTCTAAACCTGTTAATATTTTAAAAACCTGCGGTTTACTGGTTTTGTAAGCATTTTACGTATAGCGGGTTAAAACCAATTGCAAGCAATTGTGATTAGCTTTTCTTACATCTTCATTTTAAAATGCGTAAGAAAATAGATGATACAGATGACAATGATGGAATTTAAAATCAGCAGTAACCAGGAAATGGCCGATTTCCGTTCTTTCATCAAAGCGATGAAAGAACAGATATAAGCCATTATAATTAAAGCCAGAAACAGGTTTACTGTCGAAATTCCCAATAAACTATAGCCATCGTAAGCAAATATCAGGCATCCAAGTACCAGGAAAACTGCAGATATAATATTGTATATTTTGTTTGGTTTCATGCTGGTTTAATTTACCGCGTAAGGTTTAAAAGCCATGACCGGGGAATTAATCACAATGTGGAACTGTGAAAGTCCAGGTTTCCGATTCGCCTGTTGGAATAATGAAGCCATTTCCTCTGGTATTTTCGAACCACAACTTACCTCTTAATTTCTCTCTGGTACCTACTTCGTTCATGGTTGCACTATCGTAAAGGCGACCGTTAATCATCACATATTTAATTTTCTCTGAATTACGGATATCATCAAGCGGATTGGCATCCATTATTACCATATCGGCCAGTTTACCCACTTCAAGCGAACCAATTTCTTTATCCATGCCCAAATAATGCGCACCATTTAAGGTAGCTGCTTTAATAGCCTGCAATGGCGAAAAACCACCTTGCACCATCATCCATAACTCCCAATGGGCACCTAAGCCCTGAATTTGTCCGTGGGCACCCAAATTAACTTTTGTACCGCCATCGGCAATTTGTTTAGAAGCTTTAGCAATATCAATATGATTGTAATCACTATATTCTGATGTGGTACGACGGCGGGCCCTGGCATCAATAATTGAACGTGGTGTATAGGCCATCAGCTTTTCGTTTTCCCAAACGTTTGTTCTGTCATACCAATAATTTTCGCCCCACTGACCTCCATAAGCTACAATTAGAGTAGGTGTATAGCCCACTTCGGTGTTGTTCCAGAGGGTGGTTACATCTTTATAAACCGGTAAAACCGGAATACTGTGTTCAATTCCGGTGTGTCCATCGGCAACCATATTCATGTTGGTGAAAAAAGTAGAGCCACCTTCGGGTACTACCTCCATTTTGAGTTGACGGGCTGCTTCCAGAATCTGCTGGCGTTGCTCACGGCGGGGTTGATTGTAAGATTTTACTGAGAAAGCACCTACAGCTTTTAACCTCCGTAAATTAGCCAGCGCATCATCAAGACTATTAATTACAACTTTAAAATCGCCATCGGCACCATATAAAATCGAACCGGTTGAGTATACGCGCGGGCCAATCATACGGCCAGCCTTAAGCATTTCACTCTGGCTGAAAACCATTTCGGTATTACTCGATGGATCGTGTGAAGTGGTAACGCCAAAAGCCAGGTTGGCCATGTAGCTCCAGTCGCTTTGTGGCGTAATTCCGTCAGGACTGGTGCGCAAGTGTGCATGTACATCTATAATACCTGGCATAATTGTTTTGCCACTCACATCAATTACTTTGGCGTTGGCCGGGATCGTTACCGCATCTGCTTTACCGATAGCTGTTATTTTGTTGCCGTCAGTTAGAATTGTACCGTTTTCAATTACTTCTTCGCCCTTCATTGAAATAATGCGGGCACCTTTTAAGGCTACAATTCCGGTTGGTAAATCCGATTTAAGTACCAGATTAATATCTACTGAAGTAGCTTGTGTTTTTGGTGTAGTGCCATCAAAGTTGAAAGCACTGTTTACATCAATGGTGTAATATTTCGGACCAAGCGTCCAGTGTAGGGTTTTGCTGTCAGCACTCCATTGGATATAAGTGCCACCATCGGTAGTAACTTTGGTTACCGGAATGGCTTTATTTCCTGCAGAAGCATCCTGAGCTGTACCCACGTTAACCATCGGGGTGATATATACATTAAACAGCTCGTTAAAAGCTACCCATTTATTATCCGGACTGATAACAAACTGGTTGGCATATTGCGAGGTAAAATGTGTACGTTCATTAGCGCCATTTAAATCGATACTTTTCAACGCTTTTTTGCCATCGGCATAGCTTTGAAAATAAATGCGTGTATCGGTATTGTTAAACTGTGGACGGATTCCGTTTTCTGAGATTAATGTTTTCGCTCCGCCATTGGCAGCCATCATAAAAATACCTGTTCCACGACCATAATTATAACCTAAAACATCGTTACCGCTACCTTTCCTGAAAACGATTTTATCGCCTTTGGCTGAATACTGTGGTGAATAATAAAAGCCTTTTTCATCACTTAAAGTAATGGTTTTGCCCGATTTTAAATCAGTCCGTTTAATGGCTCCCCTTAGTTCATCGCTCCACGTAGTGTAAACTACATATTTACCATCAGGACTAAAGGCTGGTTCAAACTCAAAATCTAAACCATTGGTTAAGCGTTCTGGTGTCCCTGCAGGCAATTCTTGTTTGTAAAGATAACCTGCGGCATTAAAAACGATCGTTTTTCCATCAGGAGAAGTAGTGAGCTGCCTTAGCATTTTAGCTGAAAACTCATTGCTGAAAACCTGTTGTTCAAAATGCAGGGCTTGTTGTACGGTTTGGATAGTATTGGCCTGAAAAGGGATGGTGCTGTTAATTAAGGTACCAATTTCCGTTTTCCTGATTTTTCCTTTGGCATAATAAATCAGGCTTTTGCTATCCGGTGTCCACGCAAAGTTCGGATAAACGCCAAAAATGGCCCAGGTTTCCTGCTGGTCATGCGATAATTCTTCATTTACCGGCCATTCTTCGCCGGTTTTAAGGTTTTGAACATACAAGGTAGATTTTAATCTGACACGTTTTACAAAGGCAATCAGGTTGCCATCCGGCGAAATCTGCGGCCGGCAGGCACCCCCTTGTTCGTTAATCAAGGTATTTAATTTACCCGTTGTTAAATCCAGCTGACGAATGGCATAAATGGTTCCGTTAGGGTCTTTGCTATATTCGAAATTAGGACCAGGGCTGACGTCTTCGCTAAAATAAACGTAACGGCCATCAGGTGAAACATTCGGTTCACCAGCATCCTGCTGGTCGTTTTTGCGTTTGGTTAACTGTATGCCATCACCTCCGTTAATGCTGTACATCCACATTTCGCCTGCCCCTAGAGAACGACTAGCTGTAAAATGCTTTCGCGCAATGATGTATTCGCTGTTTGGCATCCAGGTGGCGTTATTTAATAACCTGAAACTTTCTTTGGTAATTTGTTTTTTGCCGGAACCATCGCGGTTCATGATCCAGATGTTATCTCCACCGCTCTTGTCACTGGTGTACGAAATGTATTTTCCATTCGGGCTAAAGCGGGGCTGAACATCCCAGGCAATACCACCGCTAATGAGTTTCGCTATGCCGCCTGTTACAGGCATTACATAGATATCGCCCAACAGGTCGAAAACAATTTCCTGTCCGTCGGCACTTACGTCCAGATTCATCCAGGTACCTTCATCAGTATTTAAAGTAAAGTTTTTGGTAGTTCCCTGGTATTTTTCAATGTCCCATTTTTTTTCCTGGGCATTCGAATTTAGAAACATTAAGGTGAGGGCAGAGAGAAAATAAAGGTGCTTCATCAAATTTTTGATTAATTGTGCCGCAATTTAGGCAATATCAACAGCTTTTTTATAGTTTTGATATTGCCGATTTATGACAGCAATAGACATTTTACAAAAATATTGGGGATACCAGGCTTTCAGGCCGTTGCAGGAAGATATTATTGCATCGGTTTTAGAAGGGAAAGATAGCTTAGCCCTTTTGCCCACGGGTGGAGGCAAATCGATTTGCTTTCAGATACCCGCGATGGTAAGAGAAGGAATTTGCATTGTGGTTTCGCCTTTAATTGCCCTGATGAAAGACCAGGTCGAAAACCTGAAAGCAAAAGGGATTGAGGCCATTGCCATTTATGCAGGGATGGGTAAGCGTGAGATTGATATTTTGTTAGATAACTGCATTTACGGCAAGGTTAAATTCTTGTACCTGTCGCCCGAAAGATTATTGTCTGAATTGGTTCGGGTAAGGATTTCTTACATGAATGTAAATCTCATTGCAGTTGATGAAGCGCATTGTATCTCTCAGTGGGGCTATGATTTCAGACCCCCATATCAGCAATTGGCTAAACTTCGCGAAATCCATCCTCAAGTGCCTGTACTGGCACTCACGGCTACAGCTACTTCATTTGTTCGAGAGGATATTGCAGCTAAACTGGAGATGAAAGACCCGCAGGTTTTTATTAAAAGTTTTGCCCGTGACAACTTAAGTTACGTGGTTTTCAGCAATGAAGACAAGTATAAAAAACTAATTGATATTTGCCGAAATGTAAAGGGTACAGGGCTCGTTTATGTACGCAATCGCAGAGAAACCGCAGAAGTTGCCAATTTTTTAAACCGGAACCAGATCAAGGCAGATTATTATCACGCAGGATTGGAAAGAGACATTCGTTTTCAGAAACAGGAAGACTGGAAGCAGAACAAAACCAGGATCATGGTGGCTACGAATGCTTTTGGGATGGGGATAGATAAAGCCGACGTACGTACTGTGGTGCATTTAGATTTGCCTGAAAGCCTGGAAGCGTATTACCAGGAAGCTGGCCGGGCTGGTCGTGATGAAAAACGCAGTTATGCTGTTTTACTGGCTAATCAGTCTGATATTTTGGGGCTCGAATCGCGGTACCTGGATAGTTTTCCAACGCCTGATGAAATCAGAAAAATATATCATTATCTCGGCAATTACTTTCAACTGGCCTTCGGAGCAGGCGAGGGGCTGACCTTTTCTTTTGATTTAGCTGATTTTTGCAAGCGTTTTAATATTAGTGTTTTAAAAACAATATCAGGATTAAAATTTCTGGAACACGATGGTTACCTCACCCTTTCTGAAAGTGTGTTTTTGCCTTCCCGAATGATGTTTATTGCGGCTCACGAAGATGTTTACCGTTTTCAGATTGAGAACAAGGCATACGATGGCATTATTAAGACCATATTGCGTTCGCATGGTGGTGCCTTCGATGGATTTGTGAAAATAAATGAAGTCGACCTGGCTAAACGAACGGGCTTGTCTTACCGGGATATTATTGCTTTATTGAATAAGTTGCAGGCTATAGATCTGCTGACCTATATTCAGCAAACTGACCAGCCGCAATTACAATATATCCGTCCACGGGTAGATATGGATCATTTTGATCTGGATGCAAAATACCTTGGGCTACGTAAAGAAATCCTCCAAAAGCAAATTAATGCGGTAGTTAAATACGCTTCATCTAATATCTGCCGGAGCATCCAGCTGCTCGAATATTTTGATGAGCAAAATGCTTCGAAGTGCGGGGTATGCGATGTTTGTCTGGCCGAAAAACGGACGGAGAATCAAGGTCAACTCATTGAAGAAATAGAATTTGAAATCATTTCACTGTTGCAACAGGAAGCACTTGTACTGGATGATTTAGTCATGAATATCAAAAATGGCGGTGAAAACGAACGCATCGAAATCATCCGCGAATTATTAGATGCGGGGAAGATTAAAACTGACGGGAAGAAATATTATCTTTAGCGGATAAATGGTTAATCGTTTAAATTGTAAAAATCGGTTAATCGTATAATTTGGCGCTAAACCAACTAAACAGTTATCCTTATTAAATAAATGATAGAAAAAAACAATAAGAAAACCATTCGCTCATGGGCTTTCTTCGATTGGGCAAATTCTGCCTATAATCTTGTAATAACCTCAACCATTTTCCCGGCTTATTATACCATTATTACGACTACAAAAGAGCATGGCGATAAAGTAACCTTTTTTGGCCGCACTTATGTAAACACTTCACTATCCAATTATGCGCTTTCTTTTGCTTATCTGATTATGGCGCTGGCTTTACCCATTTTGTCATCAATTGCTGATAGAAGAGGGAATAAAAAGTCATTTATGAAATTCTTTACCTATGTGGGTGGAATGGCCTGTATTGGGCTATATTTCTTTAAACTTGATACGCTTGAGATGAGCATCATATTATTTGCACTGGCAGCGATGGGCTACATCGGCGGGGTTTTATTCAGTAATTCTTACCTGCCCGAAATTGCTACCGAGGAACATCAAGATCGCGTAAGCGCACAAGGATTTTCATACGGATATATTGGCTCGGTATTGTTGCAGCTTATCTGTTTCTTATTTGTATTGAAACCAGGATGGTTTGGTATTACTGATGCTTCTTTTCCACCACGTTTATCGTTTTTGCTGGTTGGTGTATGGTGGATTGCCTTTTCGCAAATCCCTTTTTCGGTACTTCCGAACGGAACGCCACAAACCGGGAAGGTTAAAACCAATATTATTAAAGACGGGTTCAGCGAGCTAACTAAAGTATGGGCGCAGTTGAAACAGATTAAAAAACTGAAAGGATTTCTGGTTTCTTTCTTTTTCTACTCAATGGGGGTACAAACCATTATGCTCGCAGCAGCAGGTTTTGCCGAAAAAACACTGAAACTGGGAACAGCTAAACTTATTGCCGTTATCCTCATTATTCAGCTGGTAGCTATTCCTGGTGCTATGCTGATGTCTTACCTGGCTAAAAAAATTGGTAACGTAAACGTGCTGATTATGGTTGTGTTGGTTTGGATTGGTTGCTGTGTATATGGTTATTACATCACGAACGAGTATCAGTTTTATTCGTTGGCTGCAATTGTAGGCTTAATTATGGGAGGAATTCAATCTTTATCGCGCTCTACTTATTCTAAATATTTACCTGTTGACACGCAGGATACCACTTCGTTTTTTAGTTTTTACGATGTTACTGAAAAACTGGCCATTGTAATTGGCTTATTTAGTTTTGCTTACATAGAAGAAATTACCGGAAATATCCGTTATTCTATTATTGCCCTGGCATCATTTTTCATTATTGGTTTAATCCTTTTGTTTGTTTTGAAAAAAATCGAACGCAAAGAAGCACCAAAATTGTAAGTTTGTAGGCTAAAGAATATGATGAAAGTAGAATTATTTGTTCCCTGTTTTGTAGATCAGTTATACCCCGAAACCGCTTTTAATACCCTTAAACTGTTAGAAAAATCGGGGTGTGAGGTTAGCTACAATTCCAAACAAACCTGTTGCGGTCAGCCGGCCTATAACGCAGGTTATTGGGATGAAGCCAAACAGGTAGGCACTAAATTCCTGAATGATTTTTCAGAAAATACTTATATCGTAGCTCCTTCTGCATCATGCGTAGGCATGGTTAAGGGTGGATATAACGATTTGTTTACCAATACCATTGTACATAACAAATGCAGAAGCCTGCAATCCAATATCTGGGAACTTTCCGATTTCCTGGTTAAAGTGGCTAAAAAAGATTATTTCGGAGCCGAGCTGGAAGGTAAAGCTGTGTATCATGATTCGTGCAGTGCTTTACGCGAGTGCAAAATTAAAGATGAGCCCCGTCATCTACTTTCGAAAGTACATGGTTTGGAAATGATCGAAATGGAGGACACCGATATGTGCTGTGGCTTTGGAGGTACCTTTGCGGTTAAATTCGATGCCATTTCTTCAGCAATGGCCGAGCAAAAGGTAAATCACGCGCTGGCACAAGGAGCCGATTATATCATATCGACTGATTTATCCTGCCTGTTGCATCTGCAAGGTTATATCGATAAAAATAACCTTTCGGTAAAAACCATGCACATTGCCGATGTGTTGTGTAATGGCTGGCTGGAAAGCACGGAATATTAAGCTCAGAATTTAAGATATCAGACTTTGCAAGTTTTTAATACCAGCGGTGCTCTTATATAAAAGCATTTGTAAAAAATAAATTACAAGGGACGCTTAGCGCCTTTAAAGTGCTCGTTTAGTTAATCTTAGTATTTAAATTAACACTTTTTAACAAGCTTTGCGTTAAATCTAAAATACCTTTGTTAAACCTTTTTAAGGCTATAAACTCTAACTAACAAATTCAAAACAAAATGAAAAAAATATTCATCGCTTTATTGAGCGTTTTATCGATTGCGTCAGTTGCAAACGCGCAAAAGAAAAAAACTTCAGGAGCTATACAATTCGAAAATACGATTGATCCTGCTGCGATGGCATCAGCCAATGGGATTCAGTTAACTGATCAGATGAAAGCAAGGATGCCTTCATCAAGTAAAACCAATTTTGAATTATTGTTTACCGCAACCAACGCGAGCTATATGCCGGTTGAAGAAACTGAAGATAGCAATGGCGCAGGCGGCGGGGGCGGCGGAATGGGCCGGATGATGATGCGTTTTGGTGGTGGTGGCGGTAACCGCGAGTATTATTACACCTTTGCTGATAAAAGCTTAACAGAAGTATTCGACCTGAACGATACCACTTATTACATGCCAAGCAAATTAACCCTTTCTACTTCAGGGCCAGTTTCTTCGTTTAGAATGGGGGGTGGTAATCCTAACGATACAACCAAAGCAAAACCTGCTCCGGCTCCAAAGATTGAAGTAGTTAAAACTGATTCTACTAAGCAGATCTTGGGGTTTACCTGTCACCAGGCTATTGTAAGATCAACCAGAGCGATTAAAATTTTGGACATGGATAAAAATGTGGTTGAAGAAACTAAAATCTGGTATACCAACGATTTAGGCTTCGACTTTTCTCCAAATCCAAACATGTGGACAGAAGGCGCGGTATTAGCCATTGAGGGCAGGGGAAACAGTTCAATAGCCAAAAGCATTGAGTATAGAAATGTAAGCGCCAAAGATGTAACTGCTCCTAAAAAAGCCAAATTAATTACACCCGAAGAGTACAAAACTAAAATGGAGAATATGATGAAACGTTTTAGACAAAACAGACCAGGCGGTGGTGCTGGCCAGGTAAGGGTGTTTGGTGGCGGCGGCAATTAAAAAATACAAGCCATAAAATATAATAGCCTGTTCCATTTTATGGGGCAGGCTTTTTTGTATCATTTTTGAAGCGATTAATTGTAAGCCTGACATATTTCCTATTATTGAGCTCAGATATAACTTAACCAAAGTGATTACAGCCGAAAACAGAACTAATTTACTCAGTACCAAGCAACATTTTGAAATTTTAGATGGATTAAGAGGAGTGGCTGCCATTGTAGTCGTAATTTTCCACTTTATGGAGATCGCAATTACCGATTATAGCAAGAATTTTGTCGGGCATGGTTATCTGGCTGTCGATTTCTTTTTCTGTTTATCAGGTTTCGTTATTGCCTATGCCTACGATAGCCGTGCACAGCACATTGGTATGATGCAATTTTTTAAATTACGGCTTATTCGTCTGCATCCATTGGTTGTGATTGGTTCTGTTCTGGGGCTGCTTACTTTCCTTTTCGATCCTTTCAGCGACTTTTACCCAATATATGGCTTTGGTAAAACTATTTTATTGTTTTTAACATCGGCTTTCCTCATTCCATATCCGGTTATGCCTGAACGCTATACCAATTTATTTTGTTTAAATGCGCCAGCCTGGTCGTTATTTTGGGAGTATATAGCCAACATTTTTTATATTCTTTTGCTGTATAAAATCAACAAAAGAGCCTTAATTAGTCTGGTTTTAGTTGGCGCAGTTATACTTTGTTATGTGGCTGTTCATGCTAAAAACGTTGCCGGTGGCTGGGGTGGACAAAATTTTTGGGATGGGGGAGCAAGGGTTCTCTATTCGTTCACAGCAGGTATGCTGGTTTACCGATTTAACCTGATTATTAAAAACAAACTAGGCTTTTTAGGGGTAACAGCATTATTATTGATCGCCTTTGTGTTTCCTTATAGTGATGATTACAACTGGATCACCGAGCCCGTAATGGTATTGCTTTATTTTCCGTTATTAGTTTCGTTAGGTGCTGGTGCCGTGCTGAGTCCGGCTTTAAAAAATACCTGCAGGTTATCTGGCGAAATATCCTATCCGTTATACATGACGCATTATCCGTTTTTATGGATTTACCTTACTTATGTTGCCGTAGTGAAACCTAAGGGTATGATGCTTTTTGGTGTTATTCCAGTTTCAGTAATACTTTTAATTATTTTGGCTTACCTCATTATGCGATTCATTGATACGCCATTACGCAAGTATTTAAAAGATAAATTCTTAAGTACTACTTAATTTTGAATGATATAAATCGGTACTGGATTTAAATCCATACCTCCAACGTTCACACTGGCGACAACCATGGTAAGCTGGAAAATGGGCTGAAAACTTTTGTTTGTGTTAATCCGGCACTTCCTGGAAGAATCGTTCTTTTTTGGAAGCAAATCGGCTAAAAAGTTGCTTTTTGACTGAAAAATCCATAGATTTGCAGCAAATTAGTATCACATTGTAAGTGATCTTTTAAAACTTTTTTATTAAACTTTAAATCATAGTTGTAGATGATTAACATTACTTTACCTGATGGTTCTGTCCGTCAGTACGAAAAGGGCACTTCTGCCTATCAAATTGCATTATCAATTTCTGAGGGCTTAGCCCGTAATGTATTAGCCGCGGAGGTTAATGGCGAAGTTTGGGATTCGGCAAGGCTGATTGAAGCAGATGCTTCAGTTAAATTATTGACCTGGAACGATGCAGCCGGAAAATCAACTTTTTGGCATTCATCGGCCCACTTAATGGCCGAAGCTCTGGAAGCCCTTTATCCGGGAACCAAATTTGGTATCGGTCCGGCAATTGAAACCGGGTTTTACTATGATGTAGATTTCGGGGATCAGGAATTCTCATCAGATGATTTCAAAGCCATCGAAACCAAAATGATTGAGCTGGCTAAACAAAAAGAAACTTTTGTACGTGAAAGTGTAAGTAAAGCCGATGCTGTCAAATATTTCACCGAGAAAGGCGACGAGTACAAACTCGATTTAATTGATGGTTTAGAGGACGGAAAAATTACTTTCTATACCCAAGGCGCTTTTACCGATTTGTGTCGTGGTCCACACATTCCGAATACTGGTTTTATAAAAGCAGTAAAACTGATGAATGTGGCCGGTGCTTACTGGCGTGGTGATGAAACTAAAAAACAGTTAACCCGTATATATGGTGTAACTTTCCCTAAAGCGAGTGAGCTGACCGAATATTTAGCGATGATTGAGGAAGCTAAAAAACGCGATCACCGTAAATTAGGTAAAGAACTCGAATTGTTTGCCTTCTCAGAAAAGGTGGGTATGGGCTTACCATTGTGGTTGCCAAAGGGAACTGCCTTGCGTGAGCGTTTGGTTAATTTCTTAACCAAAGCACAGGCCAAAGCAGGTTATGAGCAAGTGGTTACTCCGCATATTGGCCATAAAAACCTGTATGTAACTTCTGGTCACTGGGAAAAATATGGTAAAGATTCGTTCCAGCCAATTAAAACCCCGCAGGAAGGAGAGGAGTTCTTCTTAAAACCGATGAACTGCCCGCACCACT
>Ga0308157_10000970_pt1 | contig 70784 bp, 66 predicted proteins | sample PhyBR1_FD_201035 | JGI IMG/M metagenome (GOLD analysis project Ga0308157, IMG submission 201035) | Phyllosphere microbial communities from UC Gill Tract Community Farm, Albany, California, United States - DLSLB.R1 | ecosystem: Host-associated > Plants > Phyllosphere > Unclassified | place: USA...
AGGAGGATTATTATACACTATTCACCACTCAGCAGGTAATGAAAAAATTAAAGAAGGCGATATCGTTAAAATGAATTTCATTCAGAAAAACGATAAAGATTCAGTATTATCAAGCACATTTGATAGTGAAACTCCTGCCGTTTTTCCTGCGCAGAAAAAAATGTATGCGGGTGATATGAATGATGTGTTAACTTTGTTCGGAGAGGGTGATAGTGCAACTTTTAAAGTGAATTTGGATACTATGGCTTTCCATAGCAAACAACCAAAACCTGAGCAGTTCAAAAACGATAAATACATCACTTTTACTGTGAAAATCGAGAAAGTATTCAAGAAAAAAGCTGGTGAAGCTGATTCTACTTTCAACAAAAGAGCTTCAGAATTTTTCCAGGCAGATTATAAAGCGACAGCCGACAAAAAGAAAGCTGCTGAGCCTGCTAAATTAAAAGCTTACATCGACGATAATAAACTGACTACCAAAACTACAGCAAGTGGTTTACATTATATTATTGAGAATGCAGGAAGTGCAGAAAGAGCAGCAGTTGGCGATACAGTATTAATTGATTATACTGGCAGAGTAACCAAAAAGAATAAAGATGGTAAATACAAAATCTTCGATACCAGCGATGAGAAATTAGCGAAAGCTGAAAATGAGTTTAAACCAGGTAAACCATATGGCCCTCAAAAAATGCCTGTAGGTGGTACAATCCCTGGATTTACCGAAGCATTACAACTAATTGGTAAAGGTGGTAAAATCAAAGTAATTATCCCTTCTAATTTGGGTTATGGCGAGCAGGGTGCTCCGCAAGTTGGCATTATGCCATTTAGCCCAATTGCTTTCGACGTTGAAATTAAAGATATTATTAAAGGAAAACCAGCTACGGTACAGGCTCCAGTGCCTGCTCCTGTAGTTAAAAAATAACTTTTAATACCTGTTTAAAAAAATCCTGCTTATTTATTTAAGCAGGATTTTTTTTGGTCGCTTTTTTGCTGTAGGAGCGAAATAAAACATTTCGAAGATTTATTGAAGCTTATTATAGCCTATCTTTGTAGGGATTTATATGGATTAATGAAAATGAAAAACAGAATTATTGTACTACTGGCAGCAGCCCTGGGTCTTTCGGCTTGTAACAGATTTGAAAAAGGTGAAGGTGATATGACTTACAAAATCTATAAAAGTGAAGGTAAGCCCAAAATCGAGGATGGTGACTATGTTAAATTGAATGGTGTACAAACTGTTGAAACCAATACAAATCCCGATTCGGTAATGGTAAATACGTATGATAATGAGCGCCCTGCTTTTTTTGCTATCAGTAAATCGATGTTTAAAGGCGATTTAGCCTCAGGTTTAAAGCTGCTTGGTGAAGGCGATAGCGCCGTGTTTAAGTTAAATTTAGATTCGATGGAGAAATATTCAGGCCAGCCAAAACCAAAAGGCTTAAAATCGAATATTGCTTCTTTTACGATTAAAATTGAGAAGGTACTGCATAAAGGAAAAGATCCTGATTCGATTTTTGATGCTAAAAAACGACTTTTCTTCGAAGCAGAATACAAAGCCCTGAATGAAAAAAACAAGGTAGTAGAGCCGGCTAAAATAGCTAAATATATAGCAGATAACCAGCTTAAAGTTACCACGGCTCCGTCGGGACTTCAATATGTAATTGCTGCGCCTGGTAATGCAGAAAGAGCTGTTTTAACGGATACAGTATTAATTGATTATACCGGTCAGTTTACCAATAAAAAATCGAACGGAAGCATTAACGTTTTTGATACTTCTGATGCTAGAACGGCAAAAGAAGCCGGTGTTTTTTCTGAAAGCGTACAATATGTGCCGCGGAAATTACCTTTAGGCCAATTGCCTCAGGGTGTAGTACAAGGTATTCAGTTAATTGGTGTGGGCGGTAAAATAAAAATGATTTTGCCATCGCGTTTAGGTTTTGGCGAAAATGGCGGTGGCCCGATTAATCCGTTTACCCCTTTAGTTTTTGATGTAGAATTAAGAGGAATCATTAAACCAGGAACGGCACAGAGCCTGAGTAAGTAGATTATACAAAGTAATAACTAAAAGCACAAAGGGATAGATTTTAAGTCATACTTTGTGCTTTTTTTTTGTGCCTTATAAATCGTAAAACTATAGCAGATAGTTAAATAAATGATTAAATTAGTTTAGCTAAACTAATCATTCCACTGGTCATGGTGCGCTAAAACTTTATTATTTTTATCTAAACCATTACCTGCTAAAGCAGGTTATTAAGAGATAAATAGCTAAACTAAACTTTATGCATAAGATTCAGGTCTTTTTGGTTGATGACAGTCATACATTAGTGGGTTGTATAGAAAAGGTATTGAACAAAGCGACCAATATAGCGGTTACCGGTAATGCCACATTCACAACTATTAATCAAAAGACGATTCAAGACAAGTTGCCTGATATTGCCCTAGTAAATTTTAGTAGTAATGAACAGGGGGGGAGTGAGCTGCTTGGGATGATTAACAAAGAATTTCCGGCCCTGAAGGTTATTGTATTGTCTGCTTACGATGATTTTAACAGTATTTCTGCAATGTTAAAAGCTGGTATTAAAGGTTATTTGCTAACGGATGTAAAACATACAGAGCTACATAAGGCCATTAATAAGGTAATGCACGATGAAACTTATATCCAAAGCACCGTCGCCCGCAAATTTATTAATGGTTATCAAAAAGAAAACCACATTACTGCCATAAATAACCTGTCGCCAAGAGAAGTGGAAATTATCCGACTGATTGCGAAAGAATATACCTCTGCTGATATTGGAAAAATGCTTTTTATTTCAGAGCATACAGTAGAAACCCACCGTAAAAACATTTGGCGTAAAACCGGGGTAAAATCTATTGTTGGGTTGTTGAATTTTGCCCATGAACAACAGTTGATTTAAAAAATAAGCCCCCATAAATTTAAAGTTATGGGGGCTGTTATATTTTAAGCCTGTGCTTCTAAATATTGCGCATAACAATAACCTTCTTCACCATCATTGGTTCTTACCAGCCACCACAAATCATTGCTTCTGTTTACCAGGGTAATTACCTCGCCATGGGCTGCTTTGCCTACAATAGGCTGATCAGTACCAGGGCCCCTACGAATATTTAAATTGCTGCTTTCTGTAACTACTTTTGCATGAGTAACCGCAGCATCAATGGCTACATTTACATTCAGAACGAGGTCTCCTGAAGTGAAATTTGGATCAATCTGATTGTAAACTTCCCAAAGGTGATCTTTAGTTGCTCCATCGGCAGCAATTCCGTCTATGTATAAAATTCCATCTTGTTCCCTAACAGCTAAATCTGTTACACCTGCTGCAGTTGCTGCTTCAGTTAATGCTTTATATTTATCTTCTAATGCCATGGCTGCTGTTATTTAATGGTTAGTTTATTTTCGATTTTTTTCGGTTTTAATGCACTTAAATGCTGCATTAATGTAATTAAAGAAGCTTTTTTAAGTTCGCCTGTTAATACCACCACGCCATCTTTAACTTCCGCCTTCACGGTTGGAAAATCTTTGGTTGCATCGGCAACATTTTTAATTAAAACAGTATCTTCTGAAATGACTACAGGAGCCTCTACCGGCTTAATGGTTAAGTTGTTGATCACTGATTTTACACCTTTTTCTGCCTTAGCAATTTCCTCTGCTTTGGCCTTTGCGGTTTCATCGTCAACCAGGCCCGTTAAAGTTACGTCGCCTTTAGTGACAGCCACCGTAATGCCGGAAGCTTCTTTGGCCTGAATAGCGGCCTGAATGGCAGCATCTTTGGGTTTACAGCCTGCAAAAAATAGCGTAGCTGCAATTACCGTACTCATTAATAAATTAGTTGTTTTCATCCTTTTGGGGTTTATGTTGATATTATTTGATATTCAAAATATTGAAACTAAAATAACTACTCTTATCGGCGGGGATGAATCCGATTAATCTAATATATGAAATACGTTTAATTCATTTATAAATAAAATTTAAATAAACTGTTAAATCCAATCTTTATAGGGACTAATAGTAAGGTTGGAATTATAATACTTTTCTTCTTCGGTAACCTCATGGCTTACCCAATCAGGGAGGTTAAAAGCTTCCGTTTCGCTTTCTAACTCTATTTCGGCAACAATTAAACCTTCGTTTCGGCCTGAAAAAACGTCTACTTCCCATACTTTGCCTTCAAACACAATTTCATATCGGGTTTTAGAAAGTTCTGCTTGGGCGAAATGATCTAAAAGTTCTACAGCTTCGGTAAGCGGAATTTCATACTCGTATTCCAGGCGTGTAGCGCCAATTGTTTGCCCTTTTATAGTTAAAAAGCCTTTGGCTTCTGTTGCCCGTATCCGAACGGTTTTCTCTTTATCGGTAAGTAAATAGCCTTGTCTAAGTAATTTTCCGGTTGGCTTGTTCAGGGTATCCCATTTTTGCCTGTCGATTAAAAATTTACGTTCTATTTCTTTTCCCATTATTTTGATCTTTTCTGTAAATCTGCAACCGGCATGCTAATTAACCTGCCAATGGGTTGTTTACCACGGTAGGTAATTACGCGTAGCATACTGGCATCTTTAGGAACCTGCAGGGCTGCAGTATATTTCGGGTAAAAACGGTCAGGTGTCGAGTTGTCAAAACTGTAGTAAATGTCTAATCCGTCTATTTCAGGTGTTAACTCTACCATTAATTGTTTGTCAGCACTACGTTTTACTGTAAAAATCGGGTCGTAAATGGCCGGCGAATATTTAATTTCGGCAAAATCCAAACGTTTAAAATGCTGCTCGGTACGGTCTACAAAATTGGTCCAGTTTTTCTTTTCAACAGGACTCCATACCGATTCTGAAATGGCAAAGGCACGTGGCCAAAGCATATATTCTACCTGGCGGAAGGTAAAAACCTGCTCCGTCCAGAGGTTTGCCTGGCCGCCAATAACATACTGTGCATTTACGCCTGCTGGTACAGGGTTAAACTGGTAGGCTTTATTTAATCTTAACGAGGCATACACCCTGGGTTCGGTAATGGCATCGGCCTGCATATAATCCAGATAGGCAAAATCGGTTGGGCTCATGACAACATTGTGCTTGTCATTAGCAGCCTGTATACCATATTTCATGCCCCTCCAGCTCATTACAGCCGCAGTTGGCGATACACCACCTTCTAAAATCTCATCCCAGCCCATAAATTTTTTACCTTTTGCCATTACAATCTGTTCAACACGCTTTTCGAAATAAGCCTGGACCTGCGGAATGGTTTTTAAGCCTTCTCTCTGCATTAGCTGCTTAATCTGGTCGTTCTTCTCCCAGAAATTATGCGAGGCCTCATCGCCGCCCATATGGATGTACTCGAAAGGGAAAAGTTTGGCTACCTGGGTAATTACGGTATCTAAAAAGGTATAAACTTTTTCATTGGCAGGGCAAAGGGTATTATCTACCAAAGCAATTGGCGGTGCACCACGGCTCCAGTCCATTATTTTTTCACCGGAGCGTACTTTGTAATTTACGGCATCTGGCGTACACGATAGTTCAGGATAAGAGGCAATGATGGCTAAACTATGACCGGGAACATCGATTTCAGGTAAAATGTTTACAAAACGTTCCTGGGCGTACTGCACCAGCTCTTTAATGTCTTCTTGTGTATAAAAACCGCCATAAGTACGAGGTTCATCTGGAGTGGGAGGGATGAAATCACCGAAAGTTCCTGTTTTTTTAACGCTCCATGCGCCTATTTCAGTCAGTTTAGGTAAGCCTTTAATTTCGATACGCCAGCCTTCATCATCGGCTAAATGCAAGTGCAGCAGATTAAACTTATAGCGTACCATATCGTCAATAAACTGTTTTACTTCCTGTTTGGTAAAAAAGTGACGGGCTACATCGAACATTAAACCACGCCATCCCAGTTTCGGGTAGTCTAAAACATCTACACAAGGAGCTTTCCATTTCATATCTTTTACCAGTTCTTTACTCTCAATTTCGGCAGGGAAGAGCTGCAATAAAGATTGCACCCCATAGAAAATGCCGGCAGGTTTATTGGCCGTAATCACAACCTGCGTTGGGTTTACGTTTAATTTGTATCCTTCGGCTCCCAGTTGGGTATCATCCTGAGTATTCAGGATCAGTTTTATGGTCGGGTGCGTAGAACTGCTTAAAGTGCTTACAAATTTGCCTGTCGCTGTGGTGATTCGTTCTGATAAATAGGCAATAGATTCCTTTAATTCGCCGCTTTTGGTCGTCTGGATGATTATATTTTCGGGTAAAGTAAAGGTGCCGGCCTTTTTCATCAACGATACAGGTTCGGGAATGATGGCACAAGGCGTTTGAACAATGGCCCCCTCCGCGTCTCCGCTTTCAGTTTCAGTAACAATATTTTGAGCAAAAGTGCTGGCTGTGAAGATGCAGCAAGTGATAATCAGGAATAATTTTTTCATTAAATAATTAACTGCGGGTTAACCGGATAAATATTAACCTGCAATTTATTAAAAAGATTTTAATCGCAAAGCGCAAAACCTACAAAGTCGGAGCATTACTAATTACTTTAGCTGATTACGTTTTCTATGATTTAGAGTGTTGCAATACAAATTGCAGCATAAATTTGCCTACCTGTGTGAAAAATAAAAAAGTTGTCCCACACATTTCGGTGATCATCAGAGAACTATTCTGTGATGATTAATTTATAAAAAGCGCTTCAACCACTCTTTGGCCTTTTCATCATCAGTGAAAGATTTCATTGGAATTGGCGGGGTTTTAAATTTAAAAAGCAACCGCATAATAAACTGGGACAGGCCTGGCTTCGATACCATGGCCATTGCAGTGTAAATGTCGGGCAATTGTTCGGCCGAAAATTTTCGGGTTGCTTTATCCGGGACAGGCGAATTTTTGAGGTAAATCAAGAGTGGTACCTTTTTGTTATGGGTTATTTCTTTTACCAGCGCCACATTGGCGGTGATATTTTCTACTGTACGTAAAATACTTTTGCTATACGAAATAAGTATGCCATCATCAGTTAGCAAATAATCGGCAATTTCGCCTTCGATCAGATTATTATCACCTTCGCTCATGTAATTAGCCCCTTAAATGATAGCCCTTAGGTTTGGTAAAAGCCCGCAGGCCCTGGTGAGAAAGTGTTGCGCCAATACCTGAGTACTTTCTTCCACTCCAGGGTAGGGCTGCACTTACCCTGTCGCAGCAATTCCAGTAACCCGAGCCTGCATCCAGCTGACCCAGTATTTTTTCTGCTCGCGATTGATCTGCAGTATAAACAGAGGCGGTTAAGCCATAATCAGTGTCCTGCATCATTTTTAAAGCCTCGGCATCGTCTTTAACTTTCATTATGCCTATTATCGGGCCAAAGCTTTCTTCCTGCATCACCAACATATCATTAGTTACTTCAGTTAAAACTGTTGGCTCAAAATAATAACCTTTTCCATGAGGGGCTTTACCGCCTGTAACGAGTTTGGCACCTTTGTTCAAGGCATCTTTAATCTGGTTTTCCAAAATTGCTATCTGAGCTTTTCTGGTTAATGCAGCAATGTATACTCCATCAGTTGTGGGTAAACCACTTTTCCAGCTTTTTACCTCATCAATAAAGGCAGCCAGGTAGGGCTCATAGTTTTTCTCGTGTACATAAATGCGTTCAACCGAGCAGCAGCTTTGTCCGTTGTTATAAAAAGCACCATCGGCAGTGCCAATGGCAGCGGCAGCCACATCAGCCACATCTTCGGCAATGTACAGCGGATCTTTCCCTCCCAGCTCCAGCTGGCAGGGAACCATTTTCGGTGCCACTTTTTCGTAAATGTATTTTCCTGTTTGATAAGACCCGGTAAAGAAATAACCATTAAAGTTCATATCCAACAAGGCTTCGCCAGTTTCTTTAGCACCAATAGCCACCTGGAAAACATGATCGGGCACACCCGCTTGTTTCAATAACTTTTCAATCTGGAGTCCGGTTAAGGTAGCGTATTCTGATGGCTTGTACATTACTGCATTTCCGCCTAATAATGCTGGGACAAAAACGTTTACGCCCACGAGGTAGGGGTAGTTCCAGGCAGAGATATTACACACGATGCCTAATGGTTCGTACCTGATAATCTCTTTTAGCCCGGGTTCATCAACCATCACTTCATCCGAAAGGTATTTTCCGGCATGATCGAGCATCCATTTAATCCGTGCCCTTGCACCATTAATTTCATTGCGCGATTGCTGTAAAGGTTTCCCAACCTCGCTGGTTAATACTGAAGCCAGTTCCGCCACTTTATCAGCTAATAAGTCACTGAATCTGGCAATAACCGAAATCCTTTCATTAAGGGGTTTGTTAGCCCACTGTGGTTGTGCTTTCTGTAGGGCTTCGAATTTGGTTTGGAGTGTTAATGAGCTATCCTCCTGCAAAGTGGTTATTACTTCTTCGGTTGCGGGGTTAATGATTTGCATTTTATTTGCGGTTAACAATTGAATTTATAAATGCCGTATGTATGTTTTTGCTAAAAGGACCCTGTTGGTCTTTTAACCTTTCAGGATGCCATTGTACAAACAACAGGAATGATTTTCCTTCGGGATGCATGCGCTCCATGGCCTCAACAACGCCATCGGCTGATAGGGCGCTGGCCACAAGGCCTTTTCCGGTTCGATCGGTGCTTTGGTGGTGGTTGCTGTTTACTAAACCTTTATCGGTATTTACAATGCCACTTAGCCAGGATGAGGGATTAATTATAACCTCATGGTAACGGTCTGATTTATCGGGCATTTTAGCATGGTCGAATTTGCCCCAGGTGGGGATGTCCGGAATCAGTGTACCACCAAAAAACACATTGCCTACCTGTATGCCACGACAAATACCAAGGACAGGGATTGCGTTGGCTTCGGTATAAGCCAAAACCCTAAATTCAAATTCATCCCGGTTTTCGTCAATATCATCTTCATAACAAAACGGATAATATTCAGGATGCTGGTAGAAACGCGGATGTACATCTTCACCCCCGGTTAACACAATGCCCTGGCATTTTTTTATATCGTCGAAATTGTTCAGTTTGTAACCCAGCTGAATTACTTCAACGGCTTCGTTGTACGATAATACCCAATTACGGTAAATATCAAATTTACTGCAATCTGTAACCCCAATTATTATTTTATCAGACATCATTATCAAATTTTTGCCGACTTTGTTAAGATTTTATAAAGCAGTTAAATACAGTTGTTTAAAATCTTCTCTACTCACCGGTTTTGGATTGTTTGGGTGTGCAAAATCGGCAAAGGCTAAATCGGCAAGTGTTTCTATATGCTCATTTTTAACGCCAATATCACTTAATTTATGCGGAATATTTACTTTGCTGTTTAAATCGAACAGATATTTTACAACCGCATCACCACTTTGCTCCTGAAGGTCTAAAGCAATGGCAATTTTTTTAAAACGATCTTCAAAGCCTGCAATATTAAACTGCATACCATAAGGAATATTAACCGCATTGGCCAAGCCATGGTGTGTATCTAAAAGTGATGAAAGCGGGTGCGCCAGTGAATGCACTACGCCAAGGCCTTTTTGAAAAGCAATAGCGCCCATCATCGAAGCCATTAACATTTTGCTGCGACTGGCTAAATCAGGATGATGTGTGGCTTGTACCAAAGCATCTTTAATCAATGATATTCCTTCTAAAGCAATCCCATCACACATGGGATGGAAGTTTTTAGCCAGATAAGCCTCCATGTTGTGGGTTAGCGCATCCATACCTGTTGCAGCAGTAATAAACGGAGGTAAATCCATGGTTAACTCCGGATCTGCAAAAACCACCTGTGCCATTAACTTAGGCGAAAACAGGATTTTTTTCTGGTGTGTTTCATCATCGGCAATAATGGCACTCCGGCCCACTTCGCTGCCAGTGCCTGCGGTTGTGGGGATGGTAATGAAATGAGGCACATCATTGGTTACATAAATATCGCCACCAATCAGGTCGTCATATTTAAACAAATCTTCGCGGTGATTTACCCTTAACACAATGGCCCGCGCTACATCTAGTGCTGCACCACCGCCAATTCCTACAATGCTGTCGCGTTGGGTTGCATCCCAGGCCTCGCAACCTTTATATACATCGCTTTTAACAGGGTTTTTATGGATATCGCTAAATACTTCAACCCCAATATTTTTTGAGGTTAAATCTGCTACTATGCCTTTAAAAAAGGGAAGCTGTGCTATGGTTGGATCAGTAACAATTAATGGCGCCTTTAAATTGTGTTTAGCCAGATAGGCCGGCAATTCTTTTACAGCACCCGTACCGAACCGAATGGTGGTAGGGAAGTTAAACTGATGGATCTTATCGAATGTCATGAGGTTCTTTTTGTCTTTTGTTTTGATTCGCAGTATATAAACCCGATTGCTACCGGATTATTTTAGCTACGCATTACTAAATAATTTCTAAATACCTTTTCAGCTCCCAATCGGTTACCGCTTTGGCATATTGCTTACATTCCCATTCACGGGTCATGCTAAAATGGGCGACAAAATCGGCCCCCAATAACGTTTTGGCCAGTTCAGAATTTTTCATTTTCTGGGTAGCTTCGAATAAATTGCGTGATAAGGTGCCGTTTGATAAATCGGTATAGCCGTTTCCTTTGGTGACCGGTTGTTCCAGTTTCATTTTATTTTTAACGCCGTAAAGCCCTGCAGCCATACAGGCCGCAACTGCGAGATAAGGGTTCGTATCGGAACCTACAATCCGGGTTTCCAAGCGGGCAGCTTTTTTGCTGCCGGGTAACGCGCGCAAGGCAGTGGTGCGGTTGTCTATTCCCCAGGTAAGGGTAGTAGGCGCCCAGGCACCTTCAACCAGGCGCTTATAGCTATTAATGGTTGGCGCAATCATAGGTAAAATATGTGGCAGGCAATGTAACTGACCCGCCATATAACTTTTCATTGTCTCACTTATTTTATTGACATCTTTTTCATCGTAAAACAGATTGTTTTGAAGCTTGTTGTCCCATAAACTCTGGTGTACATGGCCACTGCAACCAGGTAGGTTTTCGTTGATTTTGGCCATAAAAGTAGCCAGAATACCATGTTTATAGGCAATTTCTTTAACTGCCGTTTTAAACAAAATGGCCTGGTCTGCAGCTTGCAGGGCATCGGCATATTTAATGGCGGCCTCGTAAACGCCTGGCCCCGTTTCGGTATGCAGTCCTTCAATCGGAATGTCGAATTTATTCAGCAATTCAAACAAATCGCTCATGAATTCATTTTTGTAAGTACTGCGCAGAATGGAATAGCCAAACATCCCGGGGCTTAAAGGCTTTAAATTGCTAAAGCTTTTTTCATGTACCGTTTCTGGTGTTTCAGCAAAATTAAACCACTCAAATTCCTGAGCGAAAATGGGTGAGAAACCTTCATTTTCACATTCGGAAATGATCTTTTTTAACAATTGCCTTGGGCAAACTGAATTGGGTTGGTTGTGCTCATCAATAAAATCACCCAGAAAGAAGGGTACATCATTTTCCCAGGGTATTTTTCTAAAGGTGTTCAGGTCAATTTTAACCTGGGCATCCGGATAGCCGGTATGCCAGCCGGTATATTGTCCGTCTTCGTAGGCCAGGTCGGCCGCATCCCAGCCAAAGGTAACATCGCAAAAACCTAAACGGCCTTCAATTAATGCAGCAAATTTTTCGGTAGCGACATATTTACCCCTTAAAATGCCATCGATATCGGCAACGGCTAATTTTACTTTACCCGCGGGATGGTTTTTAACATAATCCAGAATTTCTTTGCTTGTACTCATTCATTAACCTTTTTAAAAAGTTTATATAAAAGAAAGATGCTTAAAACAATACCCGAATAAATTAACCCTAATTTAAGATTATAAATCAGCATTGCGATAAAAGAGGCACACGAAATAAACAGTGCGATGACGGGGAATAACGGGTAAACCGGGGTTTTAAAAGGGCGTGGCATATCTGGCTTACTTTTTCTAAGCACCATGACCGAAACCATCGAAATGATATAAAGCGTTAAAGCCCCAAATACAGAGATGATGATAATTTCGGCAGTTTTGCCCGACAACAGGGCTATAATTCCAATAATCATATTGCCAATCAGAGCATTGGCAGGCGTTTGGAATTTGGGTGAAATTTTACCCAAAATAGCTGGTATGCTTTTTACCCGCCCCATTTCGTAAGTGGAACGGCCGGCGGCCAGAACCAATCCGTGGAAAGAAGCCACCAGGCCGAACAGACCTACTGTAATTAACAGGTGGTACATGAGGTGGTTACTTCCGGTTATCATCGAAAGTGCCAGTGGAAGCGGCGAATCGGAAGTTTCGCCCGATTTACCATTTTTATAGACAATCGCTTCCCAGCCACCTATACCTACGGTTGAAATGTAAACGAGTATGCACAAAACCACCAGGGTAAATATTCCCCAGCCAAAACCTTTACTGATATCGCGTTGTGGATTTTTGGTTTCTTCGGCCACATTGGCTACGCCTTCGATACCCAGAAAAAACCAGATAGCGAAAGGGATTGCTGCAAATACACCGCTCCAGCCATTGGGGAAATTGTTGTGAATAAGATTTTCTGAGTGGAATTTGGGCAAAGTAATACCTGAAAATAAAAGGAGTTCGCCTACGGCGAGCACGGTAACAATCACCTCGAACGACGCTGCGGCTTTAACGCCATACACATTTAAAGCGGTAAAAATAAAGTAAATGGCAATGGCAGAGGTAAGTATGGGCACCTGCGGGAAGAAGGCATTAAAATAGGCCCCAATGGCAAAAGCAATAGCCGGCGGGGCAAATATAAACTCAACCATTTGTGCAATACCGGCAATAAAGCCTATGTTTTTACCTAAAGCGGTATTGGCATAATCGAAAACGCCGCCTGCTTTAGGAATGGCGCAGGCCAGCTCGGCATAGCTAAAGCTGAAGGTAACATACATTACCATGATGGCCACCGTAGCAATGGCCATTCCAAGTGTACCGCCTTTTTCGAGGCCTAAATTCCATCCAAAATACATGCCCGAAATCACATATCCCACCCCCAAACCCCATAACATAAACGGGGTAAGTGTTTTTTTTAAGCCTGTACTTTGCTCCATAAGTGCCTGTCCTGTTAATTTGGTTTACATTAATTTGCTTAAAATGATAAAACTACTGGCCTCGGTATCTGCTGTTTAAATTAGTGATTTTTATTCTTATCTGATAAATTAAATGGGTTTCGGTTTAATAAATGGGGCTTAGGTTTACCGTGTTTAAATCAATATCCGGTTGGTGGATGAAAAGTACCATATGGCTATAACCCAATATTTTATTGTTAATTTTTTTTAAAGGTCTTTTTGTAAATGGCTGTTTTGCTATCTTGCATTACCAAACTATACTTTATGCACGATAACGCACTCAAACCCTCCGAAAATTTCAGGAAGATGGCTCGTAAGTCTGTCGAATCCATTTTGCTATTTATATTCACCTATTTGCTGCTAATTTTTGCAGCTATTGCCTTAACCTTACTTTGTTCCTTTACCGGTTTTATGCTAATTGCAGCTAAACCCATGTTTATTACCATTATGCTGGGAGGAGGTTTAGTGTGCTTTGGGATACTGATTTTGGTTTTTCTGGTTAAATTTATATTTAAGGAGAATAAAATTGACAGGTCTCATTTAACGCAAATTACCGAAACAGAGCAACCCGAACTTTTTAAAATGATTGATGGGATTGTGAAAGAAGTAGGTACTGATTTTCCTAAAAAAGTGTACTTATCTTCAGAGGTTAATGCATCGGTATTTTATGATTCCAGTTTTTGGAGTATGTTTTTGCCTGTGCGAAAAAACCTTCAGATTGGTTTGGGTTTAATGAATTGCATTTCTGTAGATGAGCTAAAGGCTATTCTGGCGCATGAATTTGGCCATTTTTCACAAAAAAGCATGCGCGTTGGAAGCTATGTGTATAATGTTAATAGAGTAATCTATAATACCCTTTATGAAAATGAAAGTTATGGCAGTTTTGCACAAAAGATAGCCAACGTAAGTAACTATCTGGCCATTTTTGTGGTTTTGGCAAATAAAATCATTACAGGTATTCAGTTCATCTTGAAAAAGATTTATGATGTTGTTAATTTGAATCATTTGGCACTATCGAGGGAAATGGAATTTCAGGCTGATGCGGTAGCAGCGAGCGTAGCGGGCTCTGATGCCTTAATTACAGCCCTTCATCGCTTACAATTAGCCGATTATTCATTAAGCCGTGTTTTCGATTTTTATAACGCTAAAATTAAAGAGAAAGAGAAAACCAACAATATTTATCCGCAGCAGAAGTTTATAATGGATTTTTATGCGGAACTTCAGGAAATCAGGGCTGAAAATAATTTGCCGATTGTATCAGACGAACATTATAGCAAGTTCAATAAGAGTAAACTGGTGTTGACTGATCAATGGTCTTCGCATCCAAGTACAAAAGACAGGGTAGCGCATCTCAGGAATTTAAATTACCCACTTAAAGGATATGGGGTTGGGATAGCAACAGATTTACTGGTAAATAAAGATCAGGTTTTAGAACAAATTACAAAGAAACTCTTCGAGGGGATTGATTATGGCAGTTCACCACTGATTTCGGGTTTTGATAAATTTGAAACAGAATTTTTAGAAAGTCAGCACAAGAATTCTTTTCACAAGCTATATAACGGTTATTTCGATTATAGAAACCCGTTAAATGATTTGGAACCCATTACTTTCGAAAAACCTTCAACTCCGTTTCAATTGCATGCCAGCGATTTATTCAATGATGAAAATATAGGTTTAATATATTTGCAGGATGGTATTAACAGTGACTTGAATACCATCAAACAAATTGAAGATAAAACTTTTGAGCTTAAAACTTTTGATTACGACGGTCAACGCTATACGCCCGAAGATTGCTCACAATTGATTAAGTATTTGGAAACTGAAAACGAAGCATTAGAGAATCGCTTAAAGGAACTGGACCTTCAGGTATTTGAGTATTTTTTGTTACTGGCTTTTAAACATAACAGTGTGGATGAGTTTAAAACACTTTATGATAATTATAAAGCCATCAATTTACTTTTAGAAAGCCAGAATGCGAGTCTTGATAAAATGGTAAAGGTAGCTTCTTTTATGCATACCAGTACACCACTTCAAACTATAGAGCAGCAAATGTATGTTGTTAAAGATGAGCAGGTGCGTTTTAAAGAACAACTTGGTTTGTTGTTAACCAATGCTTTTTATACAGAATATATAACTGCTGAAGATAAAGAGCAGATCGAAAAGTTTATTGTAGCTAACACTATATATTTTGCAGGTGGCAGCTATTTCAACGATCAGGTTGACGAACTATTTGGTTCGCTTAACTTATTTGCAAGGATAATTAATGATGCGAATTTTAAAGCTAAAAAAAGTTTACTCGATTTTCAGGCAAACCTGGAAGTTACCCAATTAACAGAAGATAAAAAACCGGTAGCTATTTAAGCTACCGGCTTTAAGAAATTATTCCGAATCCCGGCTTTTGTTTACAATCTGACTATCCCTTGTATTCTTTTGCACCGTAATGGCGCCAAATAGGGAGAGTAAAAAGGCAAAGGCATAAAAACCTTTTTCGCTGGGTAAAAGTGTGGCGTTCCACAAACCAATTACCAGTAAGGTGATGGTTAGCAGCGTTGAAAACCAGCTTAACCCATAATAAATTTCTGTCACCGGGATTCCTTCCAGTTTATCGCGAACAGCTTTTTGTAAAGAAATTACGGCAAAAAGGCCAAACATCAATACGGTAAAATAATATCCTTTTTCGTTGAGGAGCATATCAGAACGCCACAGGCCTACAATAAAGCCGATCATTCCGATACCTAATGCAATCCAGGCAGCCGCCACAAATGCATTTGATGGTTTTTGATTCATTGTTTAGAGTTTAATTTAATTCCATACAAAACGTTAAAGCTTTGCAAAAGGTATAAAATTAGAAATTTAAATGATTTGACAAATTAAAACACACCCTTTCAAACAATATCGATTAAAGCTTTATTATAGCTAAAATCATATATTAGTAATATGCAAACATTGCTTACCTCGGCGCAAATGCACCATGCCGATCAGTTTACCATAGTCAATAAGCCCATTGCTTCCGTCGATTTGATGGAGAAAGCTGCCCGTGCATTTGTGCAATGTTTTATCAGGGATGAATTTGATGCCAGTAAAAGCATTGCAATTTTTTGTGGAAAAGGTAATAACGGGGGGGATGGACTGGCCATTGCGCACTTACTTTTGGTTAACGGCTACGATAATGTTAAAGTTTATATCGTAAATTTTAGGGCAAAACAAACTGATGATTTTGCGATTAACCTGCAGCGGATCGATGAATCGCGCTGTAAAAAAGCGATCATAAACCAGCCTGGTGATTTAAAACACATTAAACCCGATTTAATTATTGACGCGATTTTAGGTTCAGGTTTAAATAAACCTTTAACCGGTGATTATGCAGAACTGGTGCATGCCATCAATAAGTTAAATAAAAAAGTATATGCAGTTGATGTGCCTACAGGTTTTTTTGCAGAAGGAAGCTTAACCAATAACTATAATGGCATAAAGGCTTATAAAACAATCTGTTTCCAACGGCCAAAAATAAATTTTTTCTTTCCGGAATCGGCTTTGGCTACCGAAACCTATGAAGTGGCAGATATTGAACTGGATGAAGATTTTATTCAGCGGCAGGATACAGATTTTTACCTGACCGAAGAGAAAGATATTCAAAAAGTACTAAAAAAGCGTAAACAGTTTAGTCATAAAGGCACTTACGGTCATGCGCTTATTATAGCCGGCAATACCAATACTATGGGCGCAGCTTTACTGGCATCAATGGCTTGTTTGCATACTGGTGCAGGTTTAACTACAGCTTGCATACCTGAAAGTGGTTTAACCGCACTCAATACCTCTTTGCCAGAAGTAATGGCCTTGCCCAGAGCGGAATATATGCGGATTGAACACCCGGCAAAATATCAGGTTATTGCTATTGGCCCGGGTTTAGGTACTGATGCTGAAAACGAAAGGCTATTAGAAAGCCTGGTCATGGCCAATCGCGAATTGATTATAGATGCTGATGCGTTGAATATTTTGGCAGAAAGACCGGATCTGATCAAAAAACTCCCTAAAAATTCAATTCTTACACCACATGTTAAGGAATTCGACCGTTTATTTGGCGGGCATAGTAGCTGGTGGGACCGTGTGCAAACCGGAAAAGAGCTGGCCCGGCAGCTTCAAATTGTAATTGTGCTTAAAAATGAATATACCTTTGTTTGTTTGCCTAGCGGTAAGGTTCACATCAATCCGACGGGAAACCCTGCTATGGCTCAGGGTGGTATGGGCGACGTTTTAACCGGGATTATTTCAGGTTTGGTAGCGCAAAAATATTCCACAGCCGACGCAGCCATTGCGGGTTGTTATATTCATGGTCAAACAGGCGATAATTTAGCTCAAGAACAATTTGTAGTTACCGCATCGCAGCTTGCTTTAAAACTTGAAAAGGAAATTAAAGCGCTTATAGCCAGTTAGTCTGCTTTTTCTGGTTTGTGGAAAAAAGCCACCTTAAACTTCGAACTTATTGTCGGTAAAATGTATTTAGTTTAAAGGAAAATTTGAAATAACAGATAACTTAAACCTGCGGAAAATTTAAATTATTATGGCACAAAGCCATATGAAGAGGTAAAGTACGCGCATAAATCTTAAAAATAATTCAATCGTCATTCGGAAGGAGCACTCGTATGTGTGCCAGGCGAGAAATCTGCTAAGGGGATGAGGCAATAATGTCTTAAACAAAAAAATCCCGGTATTTTTTCAATGCCGGGATTTAATTTTATAAATATTTGCTATTTATACACCGCCCATTACGGTTAGCTTATCCATATTTGGGTTAACGCTTCCGCCCATTGGTTCTATCGTCACGGCAAAAGCTTGTGCTTCTTGTATAGCCTGCATTTTAACCAGTGCCTCGTTCGAAGTAGAATCGCTTTTGCCAAATACTCCTAAACTTACCGGCTTACCATTTACCATGGCCCATAACTGATATTCGTGCTCCTGATCGGTTTTAGGTAAATCCATTGCAACATAATTAATCAGCACGCTTTTATCTTTTTTGTTCCAGTAAACTTTCATTTTAGATGCCGGACTAAATGCCTGTCCTTTCATGTTGATGGTTGCCCATTCCTGGCTATCGGCCATTGCAGCCATATTGGCTAAACCCTGGTTTTCAAACTCAAGTTTGCTTACCACACCTGCAAATTTTTGTTTGTCGAGGTTTAAGCTCGCAATCTGGTCGTGGGCATCGTTTAACTTGCTATAGGTAATAAATAATGCTGCTGTACTGACGATTAATAAGGCCACACAAGCTACCAATGCGTAGCGCAGTATCCTTACTTTGCCGGCACTTTCATTAAAAGGTATAATTCTGGCTTCTTCGGCATCAGCTGGGGTGGATTTAACAGTTTTCTGTGTTTCAACCTCACTTAGTCCTAATTTTTCGAATAATCTTATTTCTACATCTGCAGATGGTTCTACAGCATTTTGCACAGCATATTGCTCAATAGCTTGCTCAATGGCCGCTATTTCAGCCTTCACCTCAGGGTGTTGAGCTGCTATTTCTTCTACCTGCAACGCTTCTTCAGGAGATAAATCACCTAAAACGTACAGTTCGAGTACTCCAGATTCGATATATGCTTTTAAATTTTCCACGCTCAATTAAAATTCCTTCTCAATTCTATAATAGCCAGCCTGATACGGGTTTTTACCGTGCCCAGTGGCAAATCTAACTTTTCTGCGGCTTCTACATGTGTAAAACCCTTGTAATAAACTAAATCAAGAACGGCCTGCAAATCCGGTTTAAGATTATTTACAAGCTGCTTAACACCTAGAATATCAGGGTTAAAGGTAACCTTGTTTTGTTCATCAACGAAACTTACGTTATTTTCTATATCTTGGTTTTTGAGTGAATTCTTAAAGTCTTTAGAACGGAGTTTGTCAATTGATAAGTTACGGGCAATATTCATCATCCAGGTAAACAAACGTCCTTTGGTACTATCGTAGTGTTCTGCAGACTGCCAGATTTTTACAAAAGTTTCCTGTAAAACATCTTCAGCAAGTTCGGTATGGGTAATAATGCGTGAAATAACACCATAAATTGCAGACGAATACATGCTGTACAGCGTTTTCAGTACCGCAGGATCTTTCGATTGCAGTGCCTGAACAAGTTCTGGTTCGGTTAGGGTTAATTTTTTAAATGCAGTCACTATTGGCTACTAAGTTACAATACAGAACAGCAAAAGCAAAAAAATGTTTTATAAACGTATTCCGTAATGGAGTGAAGATTTTAGATGGTTTGCTAAGCGATTCACAGCAATAAATTCATACCAAAAGTTTAACCATTTTTAACAGCTTCTATCGGGTAATAGTTTTATTTTCGCTTAAACTGAAAACAACGGCTCTTATGAAAACAGCTCTCAAATACCTGGCATTTATCGCAGTTTTATTTTTAAGTATACCTGTATTCGCCCAAACAAACCAGACAATCAATGAAGCTGATATGTTGGCCAATTTTGGCAAACAGGGTACAATTGTATTAAAAGGTAAAGCGAAAAACTTAAAAGATAAATATTTCGAGTTTGCCATGACCGGTTACACACACAATAATGAAAGCTATTTTGTAGATTTTAACAAAGATGGTTCATTTGAAAAATCTTTTCCAATTATCAACAGTCAGCAGCTATACCTCTATTTAAACAATGATGCCATAACCATTACTGTTGCTGATGGTGATACGGTTTTGTTAAACTGGGACGAAAAGAATTTTGTCCATACTTTTAATTTAAATGCGAATAAAGTTGGCAGAGCAACAACTTTAGAAGCGGAATGGGAAATCTATAAAAATTTCAGGAAGCCAGAAACTGAGTTGAGACAACGGTTATCCAAAGAACGGGAAACTTTAGGTGCCAAAGCAAAATTCGATCTCATAAACGAGCTCTATAACAAAAAGGTAAGGTTGATTTTATTAAAAGATGCTCCCAAAGCCTATAAAACCATAGATTACCTGCTTTCGAATAACTATTTCTTATACGTATCGTGGCTGCGGAGTGCCGGACTGTTGGAAGATTTTAAATTAAAGTTAATAGAAGATAGTACATTTAAGGTGCCAATGATTGAAGGGAACGCCACAGAGAAAAGCCCGAAATATGCCAAATATAATATATAATATCAGCAATGAGAATTATAAAATCGCTAATGAATTGTATTTAAAAGATTTACCGGAGTATAGACAATTTATGTTTAACTATTTGCGTTTTACCTCACCAATTAACCGACTTGTGAGGGCAGCAAAGGTTAATAGCCCAACTAATTACATTTTTAAAGATTATTATATGGCTAAGGCCAGTCTTGGATCCACATTGATTGAAGACTGGTTTATTACGAATATCATTATGTTCGGTTTTGATTATTCGCGGTTTAAAGATGTGGAAGAATTGTATAATTACTACCTTCCCCAGGCAAAAACACCGTACTTTAAAAAAGCATTGGAAGAAAAATATGCTTTGGCCAAACAACTGAAACCAGGCGTGCAGGCCCCCGATTTTTCATTAACAGATGATCAGGGAAAAACCATTAAGTTAAGTGATTTTAAAGGTAAAGTTGTTTATATCGATTTTTGGGGTGTAAACTGCGGTCCTTGTATTTATGATATCGACAATTATGAAGCTAAACTACATAATAAGTATAAAGATGTAGTATTTATGAACATTTGTGTAGATAGTGGAGATAAAATTTGGAAGAATGCAATACAAGAACATAAACTAACCGGAGTTAATTTAATTGCCGAAGGCTGGACCAAAAATCCTGTTTGTAAAACGTATGGTATTAATGGCATTCCTCATTACCTGATTATCAACAAAGACGGTACAATTGCCAATAATAATGCACCACGGATGAATGAATTGGTAGGGATAGGAAAAAATGAACTGGATATGGCGCTGGAGAAGAATTAAACTCAGGAACATTTCTTTTAAAAGGTTCCTGAGTATACTGCTAAATAATTAGCTTATGCTATTCCATCAATAGGGAAAAGGTGTTTTTCTGCGTGGTAAGATGAACGTACCAATGGTCCGCTTTCAACATACTTTAAGCCTTTTGCCAAACCAGCCTCTTTGTACATGGCAAAAGTATCGGGGTGTATCCAGTCTACAACCGGGTGGTGATTGCGTGTTGGTTGTAAGTACTGACCCAAAGTTAAAATATGTACACCGTTAGCAACCAGGTCATCCATAGCTTCAAAAATATCTTCTTCCGTTTCCCCTAATCCGAGCATAATACCGGTTTTGGTTCTTAAACCAAATTCTGAAATTCTTTTCAGGGCTTCTAAACTTCTATCATATTTGGCCTGTATACGCACCTGTCTGGTCAGGCGTTTTACGGTTTCCATGTTATGTGATACCACTTCGGGGCGTTCTTCTAAAACGCGGTATAAATTATCCCACTGGCCTTTAAAATCAGGAATAAGGGTTTCGAGTGTCGTAACGGGACTTTCCCTGCGGATGGCCTGTAAAGTTTCAGCCCAGATAATCGATCCGCCATCTTTTAAATCATCGCGGTCAACAGAAGTAATTACGCAATGTTTAACGCCCATTAATTTTACTGAATTGGCTACACGATTTGGCTCATCTACATCAACTGCCAGCGGGCGGCCTGTTGCAACTGCGCAAAAAGAGCAGCTACGTGTACAAATGTTACCTAAAATCATAAATGTAGCTGTACCTGCGCCCCAGCATTCGCCCATGTTGGGGCAATTGCCACTTTCGCAAATCGTGTGAAGCTTATGTGTATCCACCAAACTGCGAACTTGTGCGTATTCTTTACCAACAGGTAATTTTACACGTAACCAATCTGGTTTACGTTTAACTTCAGTCACAGCAGGTACTACCGGTAAATCAATCATGCCACAAAGTTAATGAATAGGATTGAATTGTTGCAATGCTGAAATGTTTGAGCGTTGTAATAAATGATACTGGTTGCTAAGGGGGTTAACTTGCAAATAAGCAACGACACTAAATTAAATCCATTTCAAATGCAATCTGTTGCTTGTTCTCTTTAAAGCCGATGGTTTTATAAAATTTATGGCTTTCAGTACGTCTGGTATTACACCTTACCTTTAGTTTTTTGACCTCCAGCTCTTTTGCCCATTGTTTTACACTTTCAATTAGCTGTTTTCCTATTTGCCGCTCACGAAAATTAGCATCTACAATCAAACCACCTATTTCCACAAAGGAATCAGATTCAACCCGAAAGGTATGAAAGCCGTGAATCCAGCCTACCACAATCTGGTCAAGTATGGCCACAAACGCACAGTTTTCGCTACTCTTGTTAATCTGCATAATTCGGGCCAGGGTTTGTGCCACGTTACTTGGGTAACCCAGTTCTGTTGAAAGTCTGGCTATACTTTTAGCATCATTTTTTGAAATTGCTCTGATTTCGATCATTTTGTTCCCCTAAAAGAAAATCTAAATTAAGATTAAATGTTATATAAAAATCATAAGCTAAACATTGCAACTTTAAAGGTTTCAACTTTCTAACTAAATCTTACATTTGCAATATGAATACTGGCTTACAGCTTTACAACACGCTTTCACGCAAAAAAGAAGTTTTTCAACCCTTAAACGCACCTCATGTTGGGATGTATGTTTGCGGTCCTACAGTTTATAGCGATGTGCATCTGGGCAATTGCCGCACTTTTATTTCTTTCGATTTAATTTTCCGGTACCTCAAATATGCCGGATATAAGGTGCGCTATGTGCGTAATATTACCGATGCAGGTCACTTGGAGGGCGATAGAGACGAAGGGGACGATAAATTTGCAAAGCGCGCCAAACTGGAGCAGCTGGAGCCAATGGAAATTGTGCAGAAATATACTTTAGGTTTCCACGATGTGCTGCGCATGTTTAACACTTTGCCCCCCAGTATTGAACCAACGGCCACCGGGCACATTATCGAGCAAATCGAAATGATTAAGATAATCATTGCCAACGGTTATGGTTACGAAATTGATGGCAATGTGTATTTCGATGTAGAAAAATACAGTAAAGAATATAATTATACCATATTAACCAACCGCAACCTCGAAGATATGCTGAACAACACCCGCGAACTGGGTGGACAGGATGAGAAACGCGGCAGGTTGGATTTTGCCCTGTGGATTAAAGCAAAACCGGAAACCTTAATGCAATGGCAATCACCATGGGGCATGGGGTTCCCTGGCTGGCACATCGAATGCTCGGCCATGAGTGCCAAATATCTGGGGGCTGAATTCGATATTCATGGTGGCGGAATGGATTTAGCCGCAACGCACCATACCAACGAAATTGCACAATCGGAGGCATGCAGCCATAAACAGCCTGCACGTTACTGGATGCATACCAATATGCTTACGGTTAATGGTACACGCATGTCGAAATCTGCCGGTAACGGCTTTTTGCCCCTAGAGTTATTTACTGGTGCACATCCATTGTTAAAAAAGGGCTATAGCCCAATGACAGTTAAGTTTTTTATGTTACAGGCACATTACCGCAGTACTTTAGATTTTTCTAATGATGCTTTGGATGCCTCGGAGAAAGGCTTCAGGCGTTTAATGACGGCGGTTAGTCTTTTAGATAAATTACAGGTATCAGAACAGAATGATTTCGATATCGATGCACTGAAAGAGAAATGTATCCATGCAATGGATGATGACTTTAACAGCCCGATTTTGATAGCTGAACTATTTGAAGCCGTTCGGATGATCAATACCGTTTATGACGGTAAAGGGAAAATATCGGCCGAAGCTTTAGCTAAATTAAAGCAGCTGATACACGATTTCGTGTTCGATATTTTAGGTTTAAAAGATGAAGATGCTGGCAGCAATGATTTAAATGGCGTTTTAGAAATGGTAATTGACTTAAGAACCGAAGCTAAGGCCAATAAAGATTACGCTACCTCGGATCGTATTCGTATTGGTTTGCAAACCTTGGGTATTCAGCTTAAGGATGGTAAAGAAGGTACCACGTGGAGTAAGGCTTAACAGCATATTTAATAGTAGCAAATTATTAGTCGGTTTTTATCATGAAAAAGATTGGTTTGGTCGGCGGAATGAGTTGGGTTTCGACCATAGACTATTATAAATTTATAAATGAGGGAGTTAATGAACGCCTTGGCGGATTAAATTTTGCCGAGTGTTTAATTTACTCCCTTAATTTTGGCGACATACAGGGTAAAACCTGGGAAGGGTCGTTTGAATTGCTCTTAAACGCCTGCCAAAGTTTAAAAAACAGTGAGGTACACGCCATTGTATTGTGTGCAAATACTGCACATTTATTTGCCGATGAAATTCAAAGCCGCATTGCTTTGCCCATCATTCACATCGGTACCGAAACGGCTAAAGTGGTAAAAGATACAGGGATTAAAAAGATAGGCCTTTTAGGTACCATCTTTACCATGGAGCAAGATTTCTACATTAAAAAACTCAGGGAGTACGGTTTAGAGGTTATAGTACCACGGCAAAAAGATGTACGCAATTATATACAGCATACTTTAAAAGAGGAATTGGGGAGGGGACTAATTTTAATGGAAACCAAAGTAAGGTATATTGAAATTGTGAAAGAACTGGTTGCTGAAGGTGCCGAAGGTATTATTCTGGGCTGCACCGAAATTCCGATGCTTGTTGGTCAGGATGATTTTGATATACCCGTATTTGATACTACTAAAATACACTCAAAAGCCATAGTCGATTATATGGTTTCGTAAAATAAACTCTATTTTAGGCCAGTTGAATTCATTTTCCATTAAGTAATTATGAATAAGAAAATATTTATCCTGCCTTTTATTATCCTGATGGCTTTACAGGCTTGTAAACACAAAAATAAACAAGCTGATCCCAGCCAAAGTGAAGAAAAAATAACTTTGGCTTCCCCTGATTTTAATGCTGATAGTGCTTATACTTATACTGAGGCACAGGTAGATTTTGGTCCGCGTATACCGGGGACAGTTGCCCATCAGAAATGTGCAGATTACCTGGTAGCCAAACTTAAGTCATTTGGTGCAGAAGTTAAGGTACAAGGCGGGAAAACGACCACTTATGATGGGAAAAGCTTTCAATTAAAAAATATTGTGGCAGTTTTTAATCCTGCACAAAAGAAAAGGGTTTTAATTACTGCACATTGGGATGCCCGTCCTTTTTCTGATCAGGATACCGACCCGGCCAACCATACCAAAGCATTTGATGCAGCAAACGATGGTGCAAGCGGCGTTGCTGTAATTTTAGAAATGGCACGTCAGATACAGCAGAAACAGCCCAATGTAGGGGTCGATTTTGTATTATGGGATTTAGAAGACTATGGCAAGGCCAATGATGAAACACCTGATGAAACCACCTGGTGTCTGGGATCACAATATTGGGCTAAACAAGCCGTGGCTTCTGGTTATAAAGCACTTTATGGTATTAACCTCGATATGGTAGGTGGTGGCAATGCACAGTTTACACAAGATGAAATTTCGCGCCAGGCAGCGCCTGACGTGGCTAATAAAGTATGGGATATTGGCAGCGAAATTGGCTATGCTTCGTATTTCACCAAAATTCCAAGCGGAAGATTAGTTGATGATCATTTCTGGATGAACAAGGCTGGTGTACCGTCAATCGATATCATCCACTATAACGATAACAGCGGCTTTTACATCAACTGGCACACCCAGCTTGATAATTTAGCCAATATTGACAAAAATACTTTAAAAGCTACCGGACAAACTGTTTTAGAAACCATTTACAGGGAGAAATAAACCCATAATGTGAAATTGTTGATTACTTTTAAGATCATACCCTAAAGAAAATTTTATATTCGCCAAACTATATTTTTAAACTGATAATGAAACAGATATTTTCAACTGCCATAGTTTCACTTTTAGCGTTGAGCACATTCGCTCAAAAAAGTGATGGAACAACCAAATCTTTAGTAAGTGCGGAAAAAGATTTTGCCAAAGCGGTGGCAAAAAACGGAGATAAAGAGGCTTTCCTGGAATATTCGCTGGGCAGTGCATTGGTATTCAGACCGAACCCGGTTAATGCCAAGACTTTTTATACCAATAAAGCAAACAGCGAAAATGGCGTTTCGTGGACCCCAAATTTAGCTAAAGTATCACGCAGTGGAGATTTAGGTTTTACCACCGGCCCATATGAAGTTGGTGCAACAGATAAAAAATACGGACAGTACCTGTCGATCTGGAAATCAGAAAATGGCAAGTGGAAACTGGCGATTGACCTAGGTACGGAAAGCAATAAACCTTTGGCTAAAGTTACGCCACAGTTTATTGAACCAAAAGACCATGTAGCCCCAAAATTTTTAAATGAAAAAGAAGTTAAAGCTGGTAAAGAGATTATTCTAACTACCGAGAAAACTTTAAATACCTTATTAAAAACCCATGGTATTGCGGCATTTGGTGGTTTTTTAACCAATGATGCACGTTTACTGTTTCCAGGTAATGAAGCCATTGATGGAAAAGGTAAAATTATTGCCTTTTATAACGGTATGGTGAGTAAAATCAGTTTAAAAACTACTGGTGTAGATAAAGCAATTGGCAGCGATTTAGCTTATACTTATGGCGTGGCCACTATTGACTATAAAGCTGACCTACGCGAAAGTTTTAACTATGTTTTTGTGTACGAAAAAGGCGCGGATGCCAGCTGGAACTTAATTGTTCAGGCTTTTGTACCTGCCGAAAGATAAATAGCAAATGTGAATTGAAGAGGGCTCTCCGTAAAAAGAAGCCCTTTTTTTATTTTACAATGAACTTACCTATAATTACACTAATAAAACCGTCCATTTTACGTTTAAAATTCATGCATAAAAAAATACTTCTATTCTCTGCCCTCGCTTTATTGTGTTTTAATGTTTCGGCACAGAAACAAAAGTTTGATGTACAGGGCAAAGCCGGTGCAAGAGGCATTATGCCCGAAAATACCATTGAAGGGATGTTGAAAGCCCTCGATTTAGGGGTTACTACCTTAGAAATGGATGCGGTGATTTCGAAAGATAAAATGGTAGTGCTTTCGCAAGAGCCATATTTTAACAATGAAATTTCCTTACAACCTAACGGAAAACCCATTAGTCTGAAAGACCAGAAGAAGTTTAACATTTATAAAATGGACTACGAAGAGGTTAAAAAGTTTGATGTAGGTAGCAAGGTGCACGACCGTTTTCCAGGTCAGATGAAATTTAAAGCTTATAAGCCCTTACTTACAGAAACCATTGATGCAGTTGAGGCTTATGTTAAGGAACATAAGTTGTCCAAACCCGTTTACAGTATCGAAACCAAAACCATTAAAAACGGTGACAATGAATTCCATCCCGAACCCGCTGAATTTGTTGATCTGATTATGGAGGTCATAAATACTAAAAAACTGACCAAACGGGTAATTATCGAATCGTTTGATATGCGTACACTCCAATATGTGCACGAGAAATATCCGAAAGTGCAAACTTCTTTGTTAATTGATGAAAAAGAACCTTTCGAATCGTACATTGAGAAATTGGGTTTTAAACCAACGATTTACAGCCCCTATTCGGTATTGGTAGGCAAGGGGTTAGTAGATCGTTGCCACGCAATGGGTGTTAAAATTATTCCCTGGACGGTGAATACGATTAAGGATGTAAAATACTTTAAAGATTTAGGTGTAGACGGGATCATTACCGATTACCCAAACATTATAGGCCAATTAGATAAATAACTCCTGTCCTTAGAGTTAAAAAACATAGAGTAGAAAAGAAATAAAAAAAGCGCTGGTTAAAGCGCTTTTTTTATTTCATTTACTGGCCATGCCTAGTGGTGCGATTCAGCAGCTTCTGAGTGGTGAGCTTCAGTTTTTTCGTGTGAAGCACCCTCTTCTGCATGGTGGAAAATTGGTCTTGTGAAAGCCACAAGCAAGATTAAAACAATGATCCAGGCCGTTAATGGCAATGCCCAAATGCCTTTAGTTTGCTGAACAGGAGCGTGTGAATCGTGAGCTGACATATTGAAATATTTTTGATTTTAAAATTTAAGCTTTGTAATTGTGTGGTAAAGATAATAACAAAATTAAAATAAAAAGATTAAAAGCTCATTTGTATGGCGAAAAGGATAAAGGCAAGCCTTTATCCCTGTAAATCATAAATCATTGCTTTGGTGCTGTTCAGCTTGTTTTTAATCCGGTCTTGATGCTCCTGTAAAATACCGTGCTTGTCCTGCACAGCATTAAACAGCTCAGCCTTTTTGAAATAACTGGCTGCCCCGATAAAATTTTGCTGTTGTTCGGCCTGAAGGCCTAAATTTTCATAAATCTGCGCTTCGCAAACACCGGAAACAGTCAAAGCTTTATCTGCAATTTGTTTAGCCAGCTTATGCATTTTTAGTGTAATTACCAGTTTTAGATAGGGTTCGTAAACCTCCGGAAAATCGGCATCCAGTTCGATACAGCGCTTGTAATAATAACCTGCGGTTTTGTAATCTTTAAAACGGTAATGGTATAAATTTCCCAGCTGAAAATAACCTCTGGCATAATCGGGATCAAAAGCAACAAGTTCGTTAAAATATTGAAGCGCTTTGGGCAGTTCGCCCCAGTTTAATTCTTCAATGGCCTGCAGATATTTTTCGTCGGCAGTAGTATAAATGTCCATAACGGATATAATAATGTTGATAAGCGTTTATAGCCTAGCAAAGGGTAATTAAAAAAGATTTGTTAAATGTAAATTTTATGAGTTGGTCCCTTAAACCTTAAGGATTGGAAAGGAAATTTACCTCAATACCCCAACCCCTTAAGCCACAAGACGGGCTAAAGTTTGTTTGCTGGATATGTATTTGACGTAGCATTGCTGTAATTTGGCTGCAAATATATTTATTTCCAGCGAATTGCAAATGTTAAATTAAAATTTTAAGGATTTACATGTGCGAGATAAACAATACAATAGCTTAATAAACACACCATACTGTTAAAATTGAATGCATTAAACACGTTTTCTAAACTGGCTTTTGTACGCGTTATTTTTAAAGCTAAAAACCAGAAGAACAGCGAAACCACTATATCCAGTATATCGAAACGGCCATTGGTAATGTGAAATAGCTGAAATAACTCGAGCCCAACCGCAAATATAGGTGGGATTAAAGCACAATCGATTTGCCTGTTAAAAAGTTTCATGTAAAAGCCTTTTGAGGTTAAGGTAATGCAGAAAACCCAAAGCCCTTCGGGTAAGGAATAGATAACATATTTATTTAACGGTAAGCTACTGGTAATACTGTACTTGATGTCTTCGTAAGTTTTTAATGAACTTAACTGAATGAAAAGCTGGTTCACCAATGTTTTATCAGTCCGGTAAAACAGATAAATAAATAAACTGATTACTAACGCAGGGGCAATATACCAATAGTGTTTTTTAAGATTTGATGAGCACTAAGATTTTAAAATAACCAAATGGTTTTAGGGCAATTTCTTTTTCGGGTTTAAACCGTTCAATAGCCTTAATATTGTGGATGTAAAATAAAGATTTCAATTGAAATAAGCCAGCACACAAGTTAAATGCCCGGTCAATATATTTTAGCCAGTTGTTGGGCGTAAAGTGATTTAATATCAGCAATTTTCCACCTGGTTTTAATACTTTGTGGCATTGTAGTATAAGTTTCTCTGGGTCCTGTGCTACTGCAATTACATGCGACAGAACTACATAATCAAAAGTTTCGGGCCCAAAGGTCAGTTCTTCGCCATTCATCTGGAAAAGTGTAATATCGCCTGCCGCATGCTTTTTAGCTGTATTAAGCATAGCAGACGAAATTTCTATCCCGGTAATTTGGTGCTTTTGGTAAAGATGGAAATGCGAACCGTTACCTACGCCGATTTCGAGGAGGTTTCCGTATGGTAGCTGGTTAATCTCGTGAAAGAATTTTTTCTTTTGCGGCTTTAGAAAAATATCTACCAGCGGGTAGAAAAAAGCAAAACGGTTATAAAAATTGGTTAGTGTGCTCAATTTTTTCAGCTTAAAGTTTAATTAAAGCATGCTCTATCTGCCTGCGGTGCCTTAGTACATGAACAATGGCATGCTCCAGCATTTGTTCTACATCGTATTCCTGTCCCCACCGGGTATGTATCTTTTTATTGGAATTAAATTCTTCTAAAGTGATGCCGGGCTGTTGAACAAAAAGATTTTCGTTGTAAACAAAGCCTGCGTTCAGTTGTGAAATGTAGGGGGAGATTTCAGTGAATGATAACCTTTCGGGCCTTTCGGTTTTAAGACCGCTTGCATTTTCGATGTATACCGCATAGCTGAAAACAGCTGCAGTTACATGGGTTAAAATGGTCTGGATTGAGGTACAATCGGGGTTGGCGCTTTTGGGCTCAATGGTTTTAAGCAGTTGTTCGGTAGTGATCGGGCTAATCACTACAATGAGCTCATCTATCGCTTTTTTATATTCCGCTAAAAGGGCTGCTTTGGCACCGGTAAGTTTTTGATCAGGCATCGTTACCACAAATATAATCTTTGTAACTGGTTTTATGTGGCTGAGGGGATACGGTGAAAAAAAGTGAAGCAAGGTAGCCACACTTTAATTTAAAAGGTAAGGAATAAGGATAGTATGATTCTTCTTAAAGTAAATATTTACGGCTAACATTATATTTAATCCCGTAGTTACTTGCTGAAAGGTAACCTTTTACTGGGTATCACTAAGCCGTCGGGATTATAATCTAGACTAACAAATTAAAACTGTTTAGGCTTTTTGCTCTGGCCAGCCAGTTCAACCAGTTCGGCAATTCTTTTCTGCCGGGTTTCGGGCCGTTTAGCCAGCGCAATCCATTGGAGCATAGCCTTACGTACCGATTTGCTTAGACCTGTAAAAAATGTCTCAGCGCCTGCTTTAGTTTCAAATGCAGCCGTTAAATCAGCAGGTATGGTGAGCTCTTCTACTTCATCTAAAATGGCCCACGAGCCGTTTGCTTTAGCACGATCTATACATGCTATTCCAGCAGGTGCCATTAAACCTGCGGCAGTTAATTGCTCAACCTTGGCTTTATTAATTTTCGACCAGCCGCTATTGGGTTTTCTTCTGCTAAAAAACTGGGTAAAACTTTCTTCATCAATTGTTTTTCTAATGCTGTCAATCCAGCCAAAGCATAAGGCTTCTTCCACGGCATCACTCCACGATAGCGTGGGTTTATTCGCTTTGGCTTTGTAGCAAACCAACCAAACCGATTGTTTGGTGTCGTGATTTTTTAACAGCCACTCGCGCCAGTCTTTGCGACTCGCAGGACAAAAGGTTTCAGTTGTTTTTTCAGCCATATTTTATTTAGCATTAGAATTTTACCCTATGCAAAAGTTTGGTTGCAATACTGAACAAACATCAACCTTTTAGTTTAAAAACAAAAATCCCATAATCAGTTTTACCTAACTACGGGATTTTTATTGCTATAAATATTTTACAGCAAGTCTTTTATAATTTTTTCGATCGATAAACCCTCAGCTTCTGCACGGTAATTGCGTACAATGCGATGGCGTAAAATGGGCTCAGCAACGGCTTTAACGTCCTCAATATCGGGAGAATACTTGCCTGTTACTGCTGCATGGCATTTAGCTCCTAACACCAGAAATTGCGAAGCCCGCGGACCAGCTCCCCAGCTGATGTATTTATTTATAGCCTCGGTCGCAAATTCGGTATTCGGACGCGTTTTAGCTGCGAGTTTAACGGCGTACTCTAAAACATTATCGGTTACAGGTATGTCGCGGATTAACTTTTGAAAATACTGGATATCATCGGCGTGGATGATTTTTTGTAACTGCACGGTTTTATTACTGGTAGTATTTTTTACAATGTTTAATTCATCTGCAAAAGCAGGGTAGTTTAACTGGATATTGAACATGAAACGGTCCAGCTGTGCCTCAGGCAAAGGATAGGTTCCTTCCTGTTCGATTGGGTTTTGAGTAGCCAAAACGAAAAAAGGTTTGGGCAGGTTATGGGTTTGGCCAGCGGCAGTAACCGATTTTTCCTGCATGGCCTCTAATAATGCAGCCTGCGTTTTTGGTGGGGTACGGTTAATTTCATCAGCCAGGATAATGTTGGAAAAAACAGGCCCTTTTATAAATTTAAAGTGCCTGTCTTCGCCTAAAATTTCTGCACCAATAATATCGCTTGGCATTAAATCCGGAGTAAACTGAATCCGGTTAAAATCGAGGTCTAAAACCGATGCTACCGTTTGAACGAGTAAGGTTTTGGCTAATCCGGGTACACCAACCAACAGGCAATGACCGTTGCTAAAAATGGCGATTAAAACAGATTTTATGATGTCATCCTGTCCAACAACTACCTTACTTATTTCGGCTTTGATGTTATTGAAAGACTGATGAAGTGCATCAACAGCTTCTACTTCGTTCTTATACTGCATTGGTATTATTTTGCGGCTGTGGTTTTAGTCCAGATTTTTAATTCATCGCAGGTATTGAATTCGTCGTCGATTTTAATATAAGTACTCTCGCGACGTTTCTCAAACCATTCGCTTAAAGTACGATTAATTTTATCACTTTGTGCAGCGTCTCTGATTTTTGAGAAATCCTGTACCATATTGGCTTTGTGTGGTGGTATTTTGGCTTTTAAGTATAAAATACGGTAACCTTGTTTTCCATCCGGAGCGGTAAATAAATCAGGTTTAGAAATACCACCTACTTTCATGCTGTCGATTACCAAAAATACCGATGGATCTAATTTATCAACCGGGATTAAGGTACTTCTGGCCTGAACATTTTCGGCATTCAACATCATACCACCATTGTATTTGGTTTCTTTGTTATCTGAATAAAGGTTGGCAGCAGCTGCAAAGCTTAATTTTTTACCAATAATGTTGTTGTAAATACTATCTGCGTGCAATTTTAAACGGGTTAAACTTTCTGGTGTAGTTTTAGGCATAATTAAAATGTGCCTTACGTGTACCTGCTCGCCTCTGCGCTCCAGTACCTGTAAAAAGTGGAAACCATATTCAGTTTCGAATACCGGTGAAATTTCGCCGGCTTTTAATTTAAATGCCCAGGCCGTAAATTCTTTTACCATGGTGTTTCTGTCGATAAAGCCATAATCACCACCATCAGCAGCCGAACCCGGATCTTCTGAATAGGTTTTGGCTAAAACGCCCATATCCTCACCGCTCTTAACCCTTAACCTTAACGCTTCAATTTTATCACGGAATTTTTGTTTCTCGGCACGGGTTAACTGTGGGTTTAACACCACTTCACCAACTTCTACTTCGGTATTAAATTCAGGAATACTATCGCCCAATGATTTGAAATATTTTTCAACCTCCATTGGGGTAACGTTAATGTTCTCGGTAATTTTTTGTTGCATTTTTTGTGCAATCAGCTCATCTTTTACTGATGGGCGGATCTCATCTTTATACTGAAGTACCGATTTATTTAAAAATTGCTCCAAACGCTCTTGTCCGCCGGCACGCTGCATGCTGTAACGCATACGCTTGTTTACCTCATCATCAACAGCACCGTCTTCAACCATTACCGAATCGATTTCGGCCTGTTGTTTCAACAGCTTTTGGGTAAGGGTTTGTTGCAAAATTTTACACTTAATGGTTTCATTAGGTGGATTTCCCTGGTAAAGATATTGGGTGTATTGTTGATTTAAATCTGACAGCAGGATAATATTACCTCCTACAACAGCAGCAACTTTATCTACAGTATGCTTTTGCGCGTAACTGTTTAAAAACAGGCCCATTAAAGCGGTTGCTACTAAAAAAACTTTCTTCATTCTATTGTTTATATTTTGCAAATTTAATACTTATTGGTTACCAAAAAACCGGGTTAAATTATAGTTTAGCCAGCTTTTTTAGCTCATTTTCATTAATTTTAGTCTGGTATTTTTGTTTCAGGCCATTCAGCCATTTTCCTTCCAAACTCTGCTGGTAATCGGCAATCACGTCACCTCTGACCTCGCTCAATGGCTTGTTGTAATTTTGTTTGTTTTTACTGTAAAACTCATTTATAGCCTGCTCATCATCCTGTGCCTTGTTCCAGATCTTTTGTTCAGAAACATTAAACATCAAAACACCTTCGCGGTATTCGTTCAATAAAAAATCATGGTCTTTGCTACTGGTACCCGCTTTTTTATGGGTAGTTAGGGCCTCTTCATAATTTTTGATTTCTTCCTGATAGCCAGGAGTTTTATCCAGCCCCATTTCGCGGGCATCTAAAACCTTAAGTTTAAAATTTATATAAAGGTTTAAATAGGCCTGCAGCGTATCGTATGAAATACTGATATTCCCGTTGTGGCTTTTTTTATATGCCCACATAAACTCTTTGGTACTTATCGGTTTGCCGTTAACTACGGCCACGTTTTGTGCAAACGAAATGCTATAAATAAAGCAAAAAACAAATAGGCAAAAAGCTTTTCTCACGTAGAGCAGTCTATAAATTTTAAGGGATAAAAGTAACAATTAGCGCCGCTATTATAAGATATTTAACTAATTTTAACAGAAATTATTATCCAGCAAAAATACGAATGGAAAACCAGCTTACCAACAATGCGAATGCTTTACGTCTATTTTTTACCGATGAGGTTTTTTTGGTAAAAGATGAAAGTGTAGAAATTCAGCCATTGCGTAATACTGAGCCGGTTTTTGTAGCAGAAAAAGGTGGAGCCGAACCGGAAAAAGAATCGGTTTTAAAGACTGAAAAAACACAAATTCCGGGGATTAAAGCGCCCGAAATACCTAAAGTTTATCCTCAAAGTCCTGAAATTACGCATGTTGTGGCCGAACCTGCACCCGAAAAAACCTTTAAATTTTTAGGTGGAAATAAAAAATCGGTACTCATTCTGGTTAACGATGAAAGCAACGATGTAAGTACTGAACAGGGCCGAGACTTATTACGCAAAATTGTTAAAGCGGTAGATCTCAGTACACCTGATTTTGCTATTCTGAACTACTTCAAATACAAGGGCACTGACTTTGCTGAACTGCACCGGTTTTTTAAACCGGTTACCATGCTTTCGTTCGGGGTTGAGATTGAGCATTTGAAATTGGATCTGGTTTGGCAGAACGAGATCATTACCCATGGTACAACCCGTATCATTTTTGCACCCAATCTACATCACTTAGATAGCGATTTAGCTGCAAAAAAAATGCTTTGGGGCAATTTGCAAAAAATTAAATAGTACCCGGCTTAACTTGCTAAACTTTATAACATGCTAATTCCTGTAATGAAAAAACTTGTCTTTGCAACCAACAACCAACATAAAACCGAAGAAATCCGCTTAGCTCTCACAGGTAAATACGAAGTGCTAAATCTGGAAGATATTGGCTGTTTGACCGATATCCCGGAAACTGCCCATACTTTTGAAGGCAATGCAACTTTAAAAAGCAGCTATGTGGTTGAGCATTTTAACCTGGACTGTTTTGCCGATGACAGCGGGCTGGAAGTGGAGGCGCTTAACAATGAGCCCGGCGTGTATTCAGCCAGGTACTCTGGCAGCCGCGATAGTTTAGAAAACATACAACTTGTTTTAAAGAAGCTTGAAGGAAAAGCAAATAGAAAAGCCAGGTTTAAAACAGTAATTTCCTTAATGCAGGATGGAAGGAATCACATTTTTGAAGGTGTAATTGAAGGTACAATCAGAACGGAGTTATCCGGTTCAAAAGGCTTTGGCTATGATCCTGTATTTCAGCCTGACGGATATAATGTTACTTTTGCAGAAATGGATATGGCCGAAAAGAATAAAATTAGTCACCGGGCCATTGCATTAAAAAAGATGATGGCTTTTTTGAAGGGGGAGTTATAATCCAACTGAGATCGTCAGCCTGAACTTCTGTCTCGAGAAGGGACGGGTAGTCCATCCTGAATTTACCATACTGTTAAAGTTTAAGTCCGGTTTTCTTAATCTGTGTCGACTCTTTCTTAACCTGAGTTGAATCTTTTTTAGGTAAAATGGGCTTAATGCCAAAATTAGCACTATCCGCAGGTTTAGCCACCAGGGGTTTCTTGTCCAGGTTTACACTGTCTTTTACCACTGTTGTTTTAGGTTGCACAACCGTTGGCGATGTTGTCATTTTGCCTATAGATGTTGTGCCTTTGCTGCTTACAGGGGCTTTGCCTGCTATAGTTTTAGGTTTAATTTTAGCCTTAGGCTTTCCCGCGGAGCCAACTGCATCTTTTTTAGATTTTGGCCGTTCGCTTGGTTTCCAAGAAAAACCCTTCAAAGCATGGTCTTTAGCAATTTCATTTTCAGGGTTTAATGCACCCTCAACTCCTTTTATGTAAACAATGTCTTCAATGGCGTTTTCCTTACTTTTAAAAATGAATTTAATCCTGCTGCTTAGGGTCTGGTTCATTTCTTTATAAACCTTCGTGCTATCATCTTGCGTATAATAAATACTTTCGGCATTGCCATCAACATACAGCGTTTTGAGTTTGCCATCATGAAAAAAGCCGGTCATCAGTCTCCCTTTGATCTGGTTGAACCTTAACGAATCTTTAGGTGTATTTACCAAAAAAGCATTGCGGATAGACTGTAAGTTGTTTAGCTTTTTATTCTTAAACTGCACATAGATGGTGTCGCCTACCTGCTGTGAACCTTCCGACCAGATAATCGGATTGCTGTAACAGCGGAGGGTAGAATCGGCACTGGTGTAAAAAAGGCTATCGGTTTTTGCCTGAATGTTGGTTTTAAAAACCTTTACCCCATGATAGGCCTTGATAATACGGGCCTGCACTGTATCGGCGGGGTTAAACTTAGCCGTATCAGTTTTCAAAGTCCCGGGTTTTAAATTGCCTATGGCTTTGGTTAAACTATCTTTAACGCCCGGTTTTAATACTTTTTTACTTAAACTGTCAATCTGGGTTTTAGCATTCGGTTTAACCAGCGCATCGGCTTTGGCAGTTATCTTTTTTTGGATACTGTCCGTTTTAATTGCAGGTAGTTTTTTGATTATCGAATCGGCCCTGACTTTTAAAATATTGTTTTTCTTCAGGCTATCGGTTGAAAGTATAGGCAGGGCTTTACCAACAGAATCGACCTTTAATTTTAAGCTGTCAATGTTTTTATCTTTCGGAAGTGCTGCTGCGTCTGGAGTATCCGGATCGCCTTTACCTTTCTTTTTCCTGTCTGCCTTACTATTCTTTAAATTGCGTTTACTGCGGTCGTCTTTTTGTGCAGGTTCACTTTCTGGTTTATATTTTGCCTCTCCGCTTCCTTTTTTTGCAGCCCCCTCTTCATCATCTTCTCCAACCTGGTTATCGGCTTTGATCGTAATTTTAGGGATTAATTTTAAGGTCTTTTGCAATACCATCTGTGTTTCGAGGGTATCGGCCCCCATCCACAAACTATCGGGACGCTTTTTGTTCTTCACCATTATTGAATCTTCGGTACCAATGCCTACGTAAGCATTTCGGGTAACCAGGGTTCTTTGGTCGGCTTTATAATAGTAACCCAAATCGCCGAACATCTTCATTTTATCCTTGGTGTCAGAAAAAACAATGTTTTTAACGGCTTTACCAATCCCTTTCTTGCCGTAATAGTACAAACTGTCGCCTTTTAACGATCGGGTACCCTGGGTGTAAAGATTTTTCTTTCCGAAAAAGGCATCTTCAGTCATGGTATTGTACTGGCCATTTTCAGTGTACAGATTATCGTCTTTTCCTTTAATATTAGTAGGGCCATAGAAAAAGGTCCATTTGCTTTGCGTATTGTAGCTCATGGTATCCGATTTGATGGTCGATTGTGGGGTAACTACCACTACATCATACCGAAAATAAGCGTCATTCGAATTGCTGAAATAATAACCATTTTTACTGGTGAGGGTTACCTCTTTATTTACAATTTTACCGCCACTGGTGTAAGTGCCAATTTTACTTAAGGTGTTGTAATCTAAGATATTGGTGGTTAAGATCGAGGTAGGATCGATCATTTTTACATTTCCGGTTAAATGTGCATGTTTTTTATTGCCGTCGTACTCCAGCTGGTCTGAATAGATATCGGTTGTTAGCTGGTTAATGTGCACATTTTTAAAAGCTTCGAAATAGTTACGTTCGCTGTAAAAAACGGCGCTATCGCAGGTTAATGTAGCGTTGTCTTGTTGAAAAACAGGGAATTTAAGATAGCTGACCTTGTTTTTAACATCGCCTGTTATTTTGGTAAATGAAACGATTTTAATTTTCGATGCAGGTTGCTGACCGAATAAAAATACCGGAATGATTAAAAGGAATAAAAAGACAAATAGTTTTTGCACACTACAAAGTTAGTTTTTTGTTCCGAACGTTCGGAATACCAGTTAAAATTAAATATTTTTGATGGATGTTACCCTTACAGCAATTTCGTGATTTTATTGAACAGCAGCAGCTGTTTACCGGGGGTAACCGCATTCTTTTGGCTGTAAGCGGTGGCAAGGATTCTGTACTGATGTTACATTTGTTTAAGGCAATAGGAGTAAATATTGGTGTAGCACACTGTAACTTTAATTTAAGGGCTGATGAAGCACAGCGCGACGAACATTTTGTTGCCCTTTTGGCCAGTAATTTAGGGCTACCTTTTTATGTAACGCATTTTGAGACTAAAAAATATGCTGCAAGGCATAAAATTTCGACGCAGATGGCTGCGCGTGAGTTGCGTTACAACTGGTTTGAAGAAATAAGAAGTGCTGAAGGTTACGATTATATTGCTTTGGCCCAGCATCAGAACGATGCAGTGGAAACAGTATTGATTAACCTGGTACGTGGTACCGGAATTAGTGGCTTACATGGTATTTTGCCTAAACGCGATAAATTAATCAGACCGCTGTTGTTTTTAAACCGCCAGCAGGTGAATGAAATTGTGGCAAAAAATAATATCGGTTTCGTTGAAGACAGTTCGAACCTGAGCACTAATTATACCCGCAATAAACTGCGTTTACAGGTGGTGCCACATTTACAGGAAATAAATCCTTACCTGGAAAAAACCTTTACAGAAAACATAGGGCGATTTGCTGAGATTGAAACTTTTTTAAACCTGGAGGTTCAGAAATGGCGGGATAAAATTTTAGACAAACGTGCTGACGGGATTTATATCGATTTAAAAGACATTGCTTCATTAAATCCACAAAAGTTGTTACTGTACGAACTCTTAAAGCCTTTTGGTTTTAGCGAAAACGTAGTACAGGAAATCCTGGATAGCTTAAAAGCATTAAGCGGAACGCATTTTTTTAGTGTCAGTCACCAGGCTATTATTAACCGGAACAACCTGGTTATTGTAGCGAAAGATGCTGTTGTAATAGCCAACCAGTTTATACATCCCGATACCGCAAGTATAGTATTTAAGAACAATGAAATTACCATGGCTTTTAGCAGCGATGTAAAGTTTGACGGGGATGCGGCCAGAGCTTTTGTTAATGCCGATAAACTGATTTATCCTTTGGTATTAAGGAGCTGGCAGAATGGTGATAAATTTATTCCGCTGGGGATGCGTAATGCTAAAAAGGTAAGCGACTATTTTATTGACGAAAAACTGCCCTTGCATTTAAAAAGTACAACGCCGATATTGGTAAATGGAAATGGTGAAATTGTCTGGATAGCAGGCATGCGACAGGATAACAGATATAAATTAACCCCCGCAACCAAAAAAGTTGCTATATTCGAACTCAAAATTAAATAAGTGGAAAGCAAATACGCCTATATCGAAAAACAATACATCGGCCGTGATTATGTTCGCATTTTCATCAGGCTTATTATGGCTGCTTTTTGTTTTGCTGCTTATGTTTACGAGCGCGACCGGGATAACACGCAGGACTTGTTTCTGGTAGTTGGCTTCGGAATTATTGGCGTTTCGATGCTTTTACTTTTTTTAATCCAGTACAAAATCATTGTGGATAATGGCAGCATGACCCTGGATGGGTTATGGACAACCAAACGGGTGAAAATTGATTTGAATAGCATTGTAGATGTACGTAAAGCTGTTTACAGCCGCTATTTTTTTAACAACCCGGTTTATAACCTGCACACTAAAGGTACGATTCGTTTTTACTCATCAGGTAAAGATGCGGTGGTGCTTACTGATAGAGATGGGCTGGAATATTTTATTGGCACGCAAAGACCAAACGAACTTTTATTGGTAATAAAAGAGGAAATGCGTAACCTTAAATAGCGCTGTTTTTTATTCCCGATCTTACCCTGATTTTTTTATGTTTTTTTGGTTTTTAACCCTGATTCCAAGTCATCGGATATAGCGATTATGCCTGGGGTCACTGAGGTTTACAGCAAAAGGCAGGAATCAATTTTAAAGAAGCTTGTGACCCGCGCTTCAGCTTATACTATTCCGGTTATCGTTTCAGAAGAAAAAGAAAAAACAATATAGAAATGTCATTATTTTTATTGCAATAAACCGACACGCATTATAGGGTAAAATGGGCTACATTTGCGGTAACAACAATACATTTACGATGAAGATAGGAATTGTTTGCTACCCCACTTTTGGCGGTAGTGGAGTAGTTGCAACAGAACTTGGTAAAGCACTTGCTAACGAAGGGCACCAGGTTCACTTTATTACTTATAGTCAGCCTGCCAGGCTCGATTTCTTTTCAGCCAATTTATTTTATCACGAGGTATCGGTGAGGGATTATCCGCTTTTCGATTATGCCCCATACGAATCGGCCCTGGCCAGTAAACTGGTGGATGTTGTGCGTTTCGAACAATTGGATGTATTACACGTTCATTATGCTATTCCACATGCTTCAGCAGCTTTTATGGCGAAGCAGATTTTAGCCAGTTATGGCATTCATATTCCGGTGGTAACTACCCTGCATGGTACCGATATTACATTGGTAGGTAAAGATCCGACCTATAAACCTGTGGTTACTTTTTCCATTAACCAGAGCGATGGTGTGACTACCGTTTCTGACGATTTAAGAAAAGACACTTACAATCATTTCGAAATTACCAAAGATATTAAGGTAATACCCAATTTTATTGATTTTAGCCGCTTTAGTTTGCAAGCTAAAGATCATTTTAAAAAGGCTATTGCACCCAATAATGAGCGGATATTAATCCATACTTCCAATTTTCGTAAAGTAAAGCGTACAGGGGATGTGATTCGCGTTTTTGAAAAAGTACAGGCTGCAATTCCTTCTAAACTGTTAATGGTGGGCGATGGACCAGAGCGTGTTTACAACGAGCAACTTTGCAGATCGTTAAATATTTGCGAAAATGTACGCTTTTTGGGTAAGCAGGATGCAGTTGAGGAAATTTTATCGGTTTCTGATCTATTCTTAATGCCTTCTGAATCAGAAAGCTTTGGTTTGGCGGCGCTGGAAGCGATGGCTTGTAAGGTGCCGATAATTACCACTAACGCTGGCGGTTTGCCAGAGTTGAATGTAGATGGCTTTTGCGGTTATATGAGCAATGTTGGTGATGTAGATGATATGGCTGCCCATGCAATAGAAATTTTAAAGGACGACGAAACCTTAAAACGCTTTAAAGAGAATGCATTTACACGGGCACAGGATTTCGATCTGAAAAAAATATTGCCTGAATACATCAGTTTTTATAAGGAAGTAATTGAAACCTCATTACAAACTAAATATTAATTTTTCAATTATTAAGATGTTAAGAGCCATTCCGATTTGTTTCGGGGTGGCTTTTGTTTTAAGGGTTGTTGTAGTATCTTTTTCCATAGATATTGCTGATTGCCCGATAACATAAGGGATTTAATTAGTGGTGTAACTGGCGGCTTGTTTTTTTTGGATGTTAAATTGATATAAGCTGAATAAAAAATTAAACCCTTGAAAAAAGAAATACTTATTAAAACAAAACTTTCTCAAAATCAAATCATTATAAATCGTACCTTTGCGGCAAATGAAGAAAATAGTAGATTACAGAAAGCTGTTGAACGTTGATAAAACAGCTGAGCTTGCGGCGCTTAAGTCGGTTTATCGTACCATGATGAAAGAGTGTCACCCTGATAAATTCCAGGTGGAAGAAGAGAAACTGGCTGCGGAAGCAAGAAGTAAGGAGATTATCGAAGCTTATCATTTCTTAGTGAGCATTGCTCCTGAAACGCGCGAACAAAACATCGAAACTTATACCGAAACGATTACCAATTCAAATATTTTAGATTTCGAATACAAACAATCGGTTTTAAATATCCAGTTCTTTGATGGCAGTGCTTACGAATACTTTGATGTTCCACGCGCAATTTACATTAAACTGGTAAATGCCGATTCGCCCGGTCGTTTTGCCCGTCGCCACATCTGTAATTCTTACCCATACCGTAACGTAGCTAAAGTAGCAGAACCTGCTTAGTTTGAAGAAATAAATTAGTGAAAGACTTGCCCTTAGGCAGGTCTTTTTTTGTTTAAGTTAATCTCTTATTGTCATGCTGATTCGATAGGATTTATTTCAGCATCTCTTTTTGGTAAAAGATAATCATCTTGATATTCGTGTTCTACAAGGGCGAAGAGACCCTGGAATAAATTCAGGGTGACGCGCCCGCAGGGGATTAATGAGGTAATCATCCTGCTGATCAGATAGTTATCGGATTTATTTCAGCATCTCTTTAAGTGCGTCATCTATTCCAAATTCAAAAACAAATCGTCCCAATTGGGATTATGTTCATTAATTAAATTTATTTTCCATTGTCGTTTCCAGTTTTTGAGTTGTTTTTCTCTTGCGATAGCCTCTTCTATTTCAAAAAACTGTTCGTAATAAATCAGCTTACAGCAATTGTATTTGGCGGTAAATGAATTTGGATACTTCTTTTCGCGATGCTCTATAATTCTGAAATACAGCTCTGATGTAACTCCGATATAAAGTACGGTATGGTTTAGGTTAGTAAGGATATAAATGCAGCCACCTCTTTCCATATTTCATAAATTATCAAATGAATATACTAAATATTACCTCTTCATAATCGTCATGCTGATCCGATTGCTAGCAGATTTATTTCAGCATCTCTTTTTAGTAAAAGATAATCATCTTGATATTCGTGTTCTACAAAGGCGAAGAGACCCTGAAACAAGTTCAGGGTGACGCCAGGAGGGATTAATGAGATGGTCGTCCTGCTGAACTTGTTTCAGCATCTCTGAAAGTAACAGAGATCATTTATATTATCTGCAAGGGTCAAGAGGCCCTGAAATAAATTCAAGGTGACGGTCTCTCTATTGTTTGCCTCTTTAGGCTTTAATTATTCAGCATCGGTTTAAAGCGATTGTCTTTGTTGCGCAAATCCAAGCCTCCTTCGTAAACCGATTTTAAATTGATCAGGTAAAAGCTCCAGCCGTTATGGCAGCCCAGGCGAATGTTTCGTTTGGAGACATCATCTGTTGGAATGTTTTTCTGGGTAAGTTCAACAACGGTGTATTCAAATTCCGTTTTCAGGTTAACCTCAACCAAACAATTACCAGCAAAGGTAAACTGAAGAAAATCGCGGCCGTTAGCAGCAGTTATGGTACCATATTCAACATCATCGTACAGATACCAGACCCATTTATAGCTGTCGCCTTTAAGGGTATTTTGCATTTTGCTTAGTTTGAGTCCATTTTCATCAGAGAATTCGGCATCGGTTAAGAACCATTTTTCAATTTCTCCGGCAGTGGTCCAGGCGTTGTAAATATCTTCAGGTTTGGCCTTAACCGCTACTTTTAACGTGAATTTGGTCCAGTCGAAATTTTTCATTGTATTTTATTAATCAAAAACTAAGCAAACTGCTGCGCCAACATCAATTCTCTTACCGCTATCGGTTAATTTGCCTGTTTTCTTATCCCGTTTAAAAATAACAACGTTGTTGGTGTACTGATGGCCGACTAATAAAAAGTTTCCGCTTGGATCGATTGTAAAGTTTCTGGGACCTTTACCTAAGGTGCTTACGGTTTCAACGAATTTTAACTTTCCGTTGGGTAAAACTGAAAAAGTAGAGATACTGTTCGCATCACCACGGTTGGTTTCATATAAAAATTTACCATCAGCAGATACATGGATATCTGCTGCATCAACACGGCCTGCGAAATCTTTTGGAGTTGTGCCCGTTTCATCGATTTTACTGAGTTTGCCATTGGCATAGGTAAATACTGTAATAGAGCCATTAAATTCGTGCGCTAAATAAGCGAACTTTCCATTCGGACTAAAAGTAATGTGTCTCGGCCCGGTGCCGGCATTGGTTTTAAAGACTGATTTCTGAGTTAGTGTCTTGTCTTTGCCTGCTGCGTTGTAATTGTATATGTAGGTCTGGTCTTCGCCAAGGTCGTTAACCAACAGGTATTTATGATCGGGTGTAAATATGGTCATGTGTACGTGAGCGCTCTGTTGCCTGCCTTTTGGATCGATGCTTTTACCAGTATGTTTAATCACTTGCCTAGCCTCGGTTAAAGAGCCATCTGTATTTCGTGAAAATACAGCCAGGCTACCGCCCGAGTAGTTGGCAACAATTACATTCTTTGTGTCGGCTGTAATAAAACAGGGATCTGCACCATGGCTGTCTACCTTGTTGATAAAAGTTAATGCGCCTGTAACTGCATCATATTTAAATGCACTCACAGTACTGGTGTTGCCAGTTTCGTTAACGGCGTAAGCATACTTTTTATCCGGTGACAGCGCCACATAGCTTGGATTAGCTGTTCCTTTGGTAATATATTTTAAACTTACATCAGCTGTTGAAGTATTGAAGTTATAAGTGTAAATACCCTCGCTTTTACCCGGAGCGGTATAAGTGCCTACGATAAGGTTGTAGTTGCTTTTTTGCGCCATGGCGACTGTAGATAATACCGACATTAACAATATTGAATAATATTTCCTCATAAAAAGATGATCTTGTTTTTAACAAATATGAGAAAATTTTATAAACCATCCTCGTTTGTAACTGGGATGTGTTTTTAATGCGTGTTAAATTATAGCAGTACATGCTTTTCCTGCATATCCTCCATGCACAAGAGGGGTATAGGCGAAAAAAAAGGCAATCTTACGATTGCCTTGAATATTATTTAATTAAGTGTTTAATCTGGATCAGTTCGTGGTCTTCAAGATAGCGCCATCTGCCGCGTGGCAAATCTTTTTTGGTTAAATTGCCATAAACTACCCGGTCTAATTTTTCTACACTATAACCTAAATGTTCGAAAATACGACGTACAATACGGTTTTTGCCACTGTGAATCTGGATACCGATTTCCTTTTTAGTGCCACCGGCAACGTAAGAAATGTTATCTGGTTTAATTAAGCCATCTTCTAGCTCTAAACCGAAAGCAATTTTGTTTAAATCGCCTTGCGATAAAGCTTTGTTAAGCTCCACATTGTAAATTTTAGTGATACCGTTTTTTGGGTGCGATAATTTATCGGCCAGGTCACCGTCGTTGGTCATCAGTATTAAACCTGTAGTGTTACGGTCTAAACGGCCCACAGGGTAAATGCGTTCACGACTTGCTTTGTCTACCAGTTGCATTACCGTACGGCGTTCCTGAGGATCGTCAGTAGTGGTGATGTAATCTTTTGGCTTGTTAAGTAATACGTAAACCTTTTTCTCGCGTTTAAGGAGTTCGCCGTTGTAGCGTACTAAATCCTTCGCCGGATCAACTTTGTGGCCCAGTTCGGTAACTGCTTCGCCGTTTACGGTAATAATGCCGGCGGCAATTAGCTCATCGGCCTTGCGGCGTGAGCAGATACCTGCATTGGAAATATATCTGTTCAGGCGGATTAAGCCTTTATCTTCATTTGTTTTGCGCGCAGGAGCTATAACTGTTCTTTCCGGGCGGTTAAACTCCGTATCTCGTGGTTGTGCTTCTTCGCGTTTTCTGAACGGACGGGTGTCCCCATCTTTTGGTTCTCTAGGTTTTACATCTCTTGAGCTTCCTGCACTTGGTTTAAAACCATCTGATTTTCCTCTCGATTTGAAATCCTTGTAACCACCAGTTCTCGGTTTAAAATCTCTCGAATCTCCATCCTTAGATTTGAAATCGCGTTCTCCTGTTCTTGGCTTGTAATCTCTTGCTCCACCTTCTCTTGGTTTAAAATCTCTGTCTCCTGTTCTCGGTTTATAGTCTCTTGAACCTCCGTCTCTTGATTTGAAATCTCTATCTCCTGTTCTCGGCTTGTAATCTCTCGATCCGCCTTCCCTTGATTTGAAACCGCGGTCTTCTGATCGTGCGCCAGAATCTTTCGATTTAAATTCGCGGTCGCCAAATTTGAAGCTTTGTGGCTCCGAATCCTTGGATTTGAAATCACGTCCGCCGGTTTTAGGTCTGAAATCTTTTTTGTCTCCGAAAGATTTAGATTTGAAATCTCTGTCTGTACTTCTGGGTTTGAAGCCTTCTCTGGAATCGGATGATTTTTTGAATTTGTTGTCTTTGTCGTCTGATCTTCTGTTATCAGAACCGGCATTATTACTTCTGCCTTCTGTTTTCCGGCTGCCCGGTTTGGACTTGTCATCCCGACTGTTCCTGTTGTTTTTATTTATCATGATACGCTTTTAACCACATTAAAAATGCGGGCTGCAAATTTATAAAAAATAGCTGAAGATAACAATTTTTGGAGCGGAAAAATCAGATAAAAAAATAGCCTCTAAAATAAGAAAAAATGGTCGAAAATCAAAAAATAAAATCCCTGTTTAAAGTGCTTTAGAGGCTGATTTTTGCAGGTTGTTTGGTAACTATTTGATAATGTGCTTATTATTTTTTACCTTTGCCAGCGTTTTTATATAAGTTCACCAAAAAAAGGAGGAAAATGTTAAAGAAACACATCGTACCATTTGCGGTAGTGGCAACACTATTTATCTTGGCAAAAGTGTTCGCTTACCAAATGCCCTTAGCACAAAAAAGTCTTGTAAAAGAAGAAAAATTTAACACTACAATACCCAAATCTGATAGCCTGGAAGTTCAGTACGAGGCAAGCCCTCTATCTTTAATGGCACAATTAAATTTCGCTCAGGAAACTTTGCCATTAGGCGATAAAAAGGTAGAGCGTAAAATGAAAAAAATCCTGGCAGCACACACTTATGGAAATACTCAAACTAACCGTTTGCACGCGAAAGCAGCAAAATGGTTTCCGGTAATTGAGCCTATTCTTGCTGCCTACGGAATTCCGAACGATTTTAAGTATTTGGCTCTGGTCGAATCTGGAATGGCCGAAGGAGTTTCGTCAAAAGGTGCAGCCGGAATCTGGCAGTTTATGCCCGGTACTGCCCGTACTTATGGATTAAAAGTTAACGGCAGGGTTGATGAACGCTATAATTTGCGTAAATCGACTATTGCAGCCTGCAAATACATTAAAGAAATGTATCAGGGCTTAGAAAGCTGGACATTAGTTGCAGCAGCTTACAACATTGGCGACGGACGCCTGCGCAAGCAAATCGATAATCAGAATCAGGATAATTACTACAAAATGAAGCTGAACCGTGAAACCGGTGGCTATGTTTATAAAGTAATTTCTATGAAACAGATTATGGAACATCCGAAACGTTACGGTTACGCAAAACCGAGAGTATTATTGGCTTACAACGGCGAATAATTTAATTAAGATAAAGACAAGCATTTGGTAAGGCGTCCTGGTTTTCGAATCAGGACGCTTTTTATTTTTAGGTTTGCAACAACTGAGTTTAACGCTGTTTTTGCCACAAACACATTAAGATTTTTTGCAAGTTTGGAGCCAGTTAAACGCTAACCTGTTATTTGTCAATGATACCCGGATTAGGTACGAAACAGGTTACGGCATTTTACCCGCCAATGAACCATTGGTAATGAACTAATGAACCAATAAGCCAAAAAATCCTTTTCTTTGTACTATGTTCAAACTGCGTATCCAGAAAATCATTAATCAGCCGGGTGATAATATTACTTTTCAGTTTGAGGAAGTGGGTGAACAATACCCGAAGTATTTGGCAGGGCAGTTTTTGTCGTTGATTTTTGAAGGAAAACACGGCGAAGTCAGGAGGTCGTATTCTTTTAACAGTTCGCCGGATGTAGATGAGCCTCTGGCCATTACCGTTAAACGCGTGGAGAATGGTGAAATTTCACGTTTTCTTCATCATAAAACTGCTGTAGGCGATGTGCTTCTGGCGCAAGAGCCGCAAGGGTTGTTCAGTTATCATCCTCAGGAAAACCTGGAGCGCGATATTTTCCTGTTTGCTGCAGGTGTAGGTATTACGCCATTGTTTTCGATTCTGAAAACGGCCATGGTGGCTGAAAAAAAGTCTAAAATTACTTTGGTCTACAGCAACCGCTCAAAGGAAGAGACATTATTTTACAATGAGCTGAACGATTGGCAACAGCAATATCCCGATCGTTTAAAAATCGTTTGGGTATTTAGCAGCAGCAAAAATTTAATGACTGCAAGGTTAAATAAGTTTTACATTGAAAAGCTGTTGAAAGAGCATTTGTTGTTCGATCGGAATGATGCACTTTTCTATACCTGTGGTCCGATTATTTATATGGATTTATGCCGGATCACCTTATTAGGTATGGGCTTCGATATAAAACAAATTAAACGTGAAACTTTTGTGCTGCCTGAGGACGAAGTTGATGAAGACGATAGCTCGGAGAAAGTAGTAGATAAAAATACCTATTCAGTAATTCTCAACTTTAAGGACGAAACCTACCATCTGGATGTGCCCTGGCCCAAAAGGATTTTAGACGTTGCACTCGAAAATAAAATTAAATTGCCTTACAGCTGTCGCGGTGGTGTATGCAGTACTTGCGTAGCCAATTGTATCAAAGGTGGGGTGCGAATGGATTATAACGAAGTGCTTACCGATGATGAGTTGGAACGGGGCAGGGTACTGGTTTGTACCGGGCATCCTACAGAGAATGGGACTACGATTGTGTGGTAATCATAATGCTATCATCAACATAAAGTGTTTAAATTCTTTATTAGGTTGTTAGCGTAATCTTGATTTATAGGTATAGTCCAATTGTTTATTACTTTAAAATCACTAACATCATACAGGGTGGGGGACATAGGCGTAGTAGCTTCCTCAAACATATTTTTTATTAACGACCTAATTTCACTTAATTCATCTGCTGATGCATTTTTATCAATAGCAAAGCCACAACTACGATCAGGTATTGCAATAAAGTAACCATTTGGAAATACTTTCCGAAGTTCTTCAGAAAGTAATATTCTACTAGAGCCAATGCCATCATGGTTCATAAAAGCAACATAAACAAGATTTTTAGAATGTTCCGATTTTAGGAAATGCGTGCAGAAATATTCATCCTCACTTGTTAAATACCTTAAGTTTTCAAAAGATTGTTGTTGCCAATTAGGCTGTGTTTCATTTAAGTATTGATACTCGTCATAAGTGAGGTAATACATTGACTCATTTCCTTGAAAGCTTACCCAGGTGAGTATAAGCTCCGTGATGGCTAAATTATGATGCGGGAGATCCCAAGTGCCGGGTGAGTAATAATTTCTGGGTACAATTAGCGGGTATAAATTTTCGAGAGTGACAGCCACTTTAGATAATGTTTTGAAGATTCAATTGAAGAGATAAATATATTTTTTTGCTAAAAATACAAAACCGTCGTCCGTTTTACAGCGTTTATCATGTGTAAAAAAGCTGAAATCTCATTTCAAAATATAGCTTTTATATTATGACAATTAAACCTTAATAATGATTGGTTTAGACTTTCAGATTGATAAAATTTTTAGCAATTTTGCCGATTGAAATCTGGTTTACTTTCAGACTTGGTTTCGCCTCCAACTTTAAATAAAATATGAGCAATAAATCTGTCGACCTCGGCGAGCAAAAAGATGTAGAAGTATATGGTGCGAGGGTACATAATTTAAAGAATATAGATGTAAGTTTTCCGCGTAACCAGCTCGTTGTAATCACGGGATTAAGTGGTAGTGGTAAATCTTCTCTGGCATTCGATACCATTTATGCTGAAGGGCAGCGTCGCTACATGGAAACATTTAGTGCCTACAGCCGGCAGTTTATGGGTGGGATGGAGCGCCCTGATGTGGATAAGGTTTCGGGCCTGAGTCCGGTTATTGCCATTGAACAGAAAACCACCAGTAAAAATCCGCGTTCTACCGTAGGTACCATCACCGAGATCTACGATTTTATGCGTTTGCTCTATGCGCGTGTAGCCGATGCTTACTCCTACAATACCGGCGAGAAGATGGAGCGGATGAGCGAAGATCAGATCCTTCAGAATATTTTTCAGAAATTTGATGGGGTTGCCGTAAATATTTTAGCCCCTGTGGTTAAAGGTAGAAAAGGACATTACCGCGAACTTTTTGAGCAAATCCGCAAGCAGGGTTATGTAAAGGTGCGTGTGGATGGTGAAATTAAAGATATCACGGCCAAAATGCAGGTCGACCGGTATAAAATACACGATATTGAAGTAGTAATTGATCGCCTGATCATCGATACCAAAGATAAAAAACGCCTGCTGGATTCATTGCAAACCGCGATGAAAATGGGTAAAGGGGTAATTAAAATCAGTGACAAGGATAACCATGTTGCACATTTCAGTAAGTTTCTGATGTGCCCTACTACGGGCATTTCTTACGATGAACCTCAACCAAACAGTTTCTCATTTAACTCGCCTTACGGGGCTTGCGAACGTTGCGATGGCCTGGGTTATATTTTCGTGGTAGATAAAGAATCGGTTATCCCAAACCCTAAACTGAGTGTTTTAAACGGAGGTTTGGCTCCACTGGGTGAGTACCGCGATATCTGGATGTTTCAGGTATTAAAAGCCCTGGCTAAAAAATACAGCTTTTCCCTTTCTACACCCATCGAAAAACTGAGCGATGAGGTGATCAACATGATTTTAAACGGTTCGCCCGATCTGATCAAAGTTGAAGTTGAATATAACAAGTGGAATGTGCAGAATTATAATATCACTTTTGATGGTATTATTAAGATGCTGGAAGAGCAGAACGAAAAAAGAAGTGAGTCTGCCTCAGATGATATGGATGAGTTCCGTAAATTAAAAACCTGTCCGGAATGTAATGGCGCCCGTTTAAAAAAGGAGAGCCTGCATTTTAAAGTGGATGGGAAAAATATTTTCGAGCTTTCTTCAATGGATATCAACGACCTGCACCAATGGTTCGATAAAGTAGATGAACGCCTTTCAGACCGCCAGAATATCATTGCAAAAGAAATTCTGAAAGAAATTAAAGCCAGGATAGGATTTTTAACTGATGTGGGTTTAACCTATTTAACTTTAGATAGAACCGCACGCACCCTTTCAGGTGGAGAGGCGCAACGGATCCGTCTGGCAACCCAGATTGGTTCGCAATTGATGAATGTGATGTACATTTTGGATGAGCCCAGTATTGGTTTGCACCAACGTGACAATGAACGTTTAATTAATGCCCTTAAAAATCTGCGTGATTTAGGGAACACCGTTTTGGTGGTAGAGCATGATAAGGATATGATTCTGGAGGCCGACTGGGTAATTGATGTTGGGCCTGGCGCTGGTATTCACGGCGGAACGGTGGTGGCCGAAGGTACTGCCGCACACATTCTGAAATCGAAGACTTTAACCGCTGCTTATTTAAACGGCAACAAGAAAATAGAAACACCAAAAGTACGTAGAAAAGGTAATGGACATAAATTGTCTATTATCAAAGCTACCGGGCATAACTTAAAATCGGTTTCAGTCGATTTTCCATTGGGGAAATTTATTGCAGTAACCGGAGTATCGGGTTCGGGTAAATCGAGTTTAATTACCGAAACCTTATATCCGATCTTAAACCACCATTTTTTCAGGGCTAAAAAGACACCGCTTCCTTACGAGAAAATAAGCGGCTTGAAGGAAATTGATAAGGTAATTGAGATTGATCAGGCACCGATTGGCAGAACGCCACGTTCTAATCCTTCTACCTATACCGGGGTGTTTTCTGATATCCGGAACCTTTTTGTTCAGTTGCCCGAAGCTAAAATCAGGGGGTATAAACCGGGCCGTTTTTCTTTCAACGTAAAAGGCGGCCGTTGCGAAACCTGCCAGGGAGCTGGTTTAAAGGTAATCGAAATGAATTTCCTGCCGGATGTACAGGTGCCTTGTGAAGAGTGCGGAGGCAAGCGCTACAACCGCGAAACCTTAGAGGTGCGTTTCCGTGGAAAATCGATCAGCGATGTACTCGATATGAGCATTGAAGATGCCTGCGATTTCTTCGAAAATATTCCGATCATTTACAGGAAAATTAAAACCTTAAAGGACGTAGGTCTAGGTTATATCACTTTGGGTCAATCGTCTGTTACCCTGTCGGGTGGCGAGGCTCAACGGGTTAAACTGGCTACTGAGTTATCTAAAAAAGATACCGGAAAAACATTCTATATTTTAGATGAACCCACTACCGGACTTCATTTCGAAGATATTCATGTGCTTTTAGGTGTGTTGCAAGAACTGGTTGATAAAGGAAATACCATTTTGGTAATCGAACATAATTTAGATGTGGTAAAAGTTGCTGACTGGGTAATTGATCTGGGCGAAGAAGGCGGTGCCGGCGGCGGACGAATCCTGTTTGAGGGTACACCTGAAGGTTTGATCCAGAATCCAATCAGTTTAACCGGTAAATTTTTGAAAAAGGAGATGGAGTATAGTCCGGAGTCCGAAGTCAAAAAGTCGGAAGATAAGAAGCCCAAAAAAGCCAATAAGAAATAAATTTGATTATCAAGTATCAAGACTTGCCGCTTGATAATCAGTACTTGAAACTATTAAACTAAAATGATCTTCACCGACACCCATACCCATTTATATTACGAGCAGGATGCCGAAAAGCAGGCGCAGTTAGTGGCGCGCTGTTTTGAAAACGATGTAAACCGTTTGTTTTTACCTAATGTAGATGTAAAATCGGTCGCGATGATTGATGGCATGGTTGCAAAATATCCTGAAAATTGTTTTGCAATGGCAGGTTTGCACCCCTGCGATGTAAAAGCAGATTATCTGGCCGTGCTTCAAGAAATTTATGCGAGTATATCCGGACGGAAAATTTATGCCATCGGAGAAATCGGAATCGATTTATACTGGGATAAAACTACATTAGCGATTCAGCAAGATGCTTTTCACAAGCAAATTGCCTGGGCAAAGGCTTTAGGTTTACCCATAGTAATCCATTGTCGTGAGGCCTTTGATGAGGTATTCGAGGTTTTAGAAAGTGAAAAGGACGAAAAGTTACGGGGAATTTTTCATTGCTTTACCGGTAATCTGGCGCAGGCAAATCAGGCCATTAATTTAAACTTTTATTTAGGTATAGGCGGGGTGGTTACCTATAAAAAGGCAGGATTGGATGCTGTGCTTGCTGATGTTCCGTTAGCTAACCTGGTATTGGAAACCGATTCACCTTATCTGGCGCCTGTGCCGTTCCGCGGTAAACCCAATGAAAGCAGTTACCTGATTTATGTTGCCCAGAAACTGGCCGATATTTACGGTGCGCCCATTGAGGAGATTGCTGCGGTAACTACTGAAAATTCGAAAAAAATATTCGGGGTTTAATGAACCTGTTATTACGGAAAGGCTTTTCTACCGGCGAAGCAATCTACTGCCTGGTGTCCTCATCAATCAGCTTGGCATAATCTGCTTTGCTGATTTGGTAAACAAAAGCTATATTTTTTATTTTATTGATAACTAAAGCGTTTTAATAGCTGTTTTTGTTGCTAATTTTGAAATATTAACCCATCATTTGTAATTTTTTGCTTTCTTTGCGGTGAGCAACCTTCACCAACCAAATGACCAAAATACTTATAATTTATACCGGTGGTACCATCGGTATGGTTAACGATCCTACCAACGGGATGTTAGTTCCCTTTAATTTCGAACAGATCAAAGAAAATGTTCCTGAATTAAACCGTTTAGATTACCATTTAGATGTACATTCTTTTAACCCGGTACTCGATTCATCAAACATGGATCCCGAAATTTGGAAGACCCTGGCAGAACTCATTTACAACAAGTATGATCAGTATGATGGTTTTGTGATTCTGCATGGTTCGGATACCATGGCTTTTACAGCATCGGCATTAAGTTTTATGCTCGAAAATCTTGATAAACCAGTTGTTTTGACCGGCTCGCAACTGCCTATAGGCGAAATCAGAACAGATGCGAAAGAGAATTTAATTACTGCACTGGAAATTGCCGCGACCAAAGAAGGGGGCAGGGCCCTGTTTCCCGAAGTTTGCATCTATTTTGATGCACAACTTTTTAGAGGTAATCGTTCTATTAAATACAACAGTGAGAAATTTGAAGCTTTCCGTTCACCCAATTACCCGATTCTGGCTGAAGCTGGTGTTCACCTTCAGTTCTACAGAAATTATATCATCAAAGCTCCTGAAGGAAAATTAATACTACATACTAATTTCAATTCAAATATTGGTGTGCTGAAATTATATCCGGGTATCACGCCTCAGGCTGTTCAGGCCATTACCGATTCTAAAGTAGACGCCATTATTTTAGAAACATTTGGCTCGGGCAATACCACTACAGCACAATGGTTTTTAGATAGCTTGCGTCATGCCATTCAGCAAGGTAAAATCATCATCGATATTTCGCAGTGTAAAAAAGGATCGGTACAGTTGGGCCGTTACGAAACCAGCAGGGAGCTGCTGAAAATGGGTGTATTAAGCGGTTACGATTTAACTTTCGAAGCAACCGTAACTAAACTGATGTTTGTAATGGGACTTGACTTACCGCTTGATGAAAGCAGAAGACTGATGGAGGAATCGCTGAGGGGAGAGTTGACTAAAGATTGATTAAGAGGTGGGATTGTAAATCCCGACCGGCAAAATGCCCATCTTAAAAGTAAAACTTCTGCAATTATGAGCAGTATCATTTCGGTTATCCGGTTTTAGCCCTATTTTTGCTAGAGTAGATCATGTTGTGCTGAATTCCGCGCGGCTAGTCCGAAAGATGTTTTAGCATTTCTTCAAAGACTTTGAAATAAATTCAGAGTTACGATACTTATTAGTCATGAAAATAGAACAAATATATACAGGCTGTCTGGCAGAAGCCGCATATTACATTGAAAGTAATGGGGAGGCTGCAATTATCGACCCTTTAAGAGAAGTTGCCACTTATTTAAAAAAGGCCGAAAAAGCTGGCGCAGTTATTAAATATATTTTCGAAACCCATTTTCATGCTGATTTCGTTTCGGGTCATGTAGATTTGGCAGAGAAATCGGGAGCAGAGATTGTTTACGGCCCTACGGCAAAAACTGAATTTAAAGCGCATATTGCCAAAGATGGCGAGCAATTTAAAATAGGTACCCTAACCATTACAGCCTTACACACGCCCGGTCATACATTAGAGTCGACTACTTATTTGTTAACCGATGAGAACGGCAAAGATCACTGCATTTTTAGTGGCGATACTTTGTTTATTGGTGATGTTGGTCGTCCTGATCTGGCCCAAAAAGGCAATTTAACCATGGAAGATTTAGCGGGAATGCTTTACGACTCGTTAAATGAAAAAATTAAGCCTTTGGCTGATGATGTAATTGTTTATCCGGCACATGGTGCAGGATCGGCTTGTGGCAAAAGCATGAGTAAAGAAACCTTTGATACCCTGGGTCATCAAAAACAGGTAAACTATGCATTGAAAGCTGAAACGAAAGAACAGTTTATTACAGAAGTTACCGATGGTATTCTGCCTCCTCCACAATATTTTGCAAAAAATGCAGCCATTAATAAGGGTGAGGTAGAAAGCATTGATGACGTGTATGAAAAGGGTTTGAATGCCTTAAGTCCTCAGCAATTTGAAGATCTGGCCAACCAAACCGGAGCCATTATGCTCGATACCCGTGATCCGCAGGTTTTTGCAAAAGGTTTTATCCCAAATTCGATTAATATCGGGTTAAACGGGCAGTTTGCACCTTGGGTAGGGGCCTTAATCAGCGATTTACAACAACCCATTTTATTGATTACTGAGCAGGGTAAAGCTGAAGAAACCATTACCCGTCTAACCCGTGTAGGTTATGACAGTACCATAGGTTACTTGGATGGTGGTTTTGAAAACTGGATTACTGCCAACAAAGAAATAGATACCATTGAATCGATTTCGGCAGAGGCTTTCGAACAAGCAGCCGCAAATGCCAATATCACCGCACTTGATGTGCGTAAGCCTGGTGAATATGAATCAGAGCACCTGGAGTTTACACTTAGCCGTCCGTTAGATTTTATAAACGACTGGACAGGTGAAATTGATCCAAAAGAAACTTACTATATTCACTGCGCAGGGGGGTATCGCTCGATGATTGCTGCTTCAATATTGAAAGCCCGTGGTGTCGATAATGTAATTGATGTGGCTGGTGGTTATGGCGCGATAAAAAATACAGGTTTAAAGAGAACCGATTTTGCCTGCCCTAGTAAAGCTATGAAAGTTTAATAAGACAATTGTCACATTGAGCCTTTCGAAATGTTATATATGTTCTTCGGCAGACTCAGAATGACTCCTAAGATATAATCCTTTGGCAAATCAAAAACATTACGACCTTTTAATTATCGGTGCCGGCCCTATTGGTATGGCCTGTGCAATCGAAGCCCAAAAAGCCAATCTCAGTTATATCATTGTAGAGAAGGGTGCACTCGTGAACAGCTTATTCAATTACCCGGTTTTTATGACTTTCTTTTCCACCTCGCAAAGGCTGGAAATTGGAGGCGTACCATTTGTAACCATCAATCCGAAACCAAACCGGAACGAAGCTGTTGAGTATTACCGTCGCGTGGCCGAGAAATTCGACCTTAAAATTAATTTGTTTGAAAGAGTAAACCAGGTTAATAAAAAGGAAGACGGTCAATTCGAAATCCATACCTCGAAAACCAATTATACGGCTAAAAATGTGGTAGTAGCTACCGGTTTTTACGATGTGCCTTTACTGATGAATGTGCCGGGCGAGGATTTACCTAAGGTTACCCATTATTATAAAGATCCGCATTTGTATGCTTTTCAAAATGTAGTGGTTGTTGGGGCCAATAACTCTGGAGTTGATGCTGCTTTGGAGACCTACCGTAAAGGCGCAAACGTAACCATGGTGGTGCGTAGCGGTGAGTTAGGGCCGCATGTAAAGTACTGGGTTCGGCCAGATATTCAGAACAGGATCAAGGAAGGGGAGGTTACGGCCTTGTTCAATTCAGAACTGGTGGCCATCAGGGAAAATGAGGTAGATATTAAAACTCCAGCAGGAATAAAAACCATTGCCAATGATTTTGTAATAGCGATGACGGGTTATCAGCCTGATTTTTCGATGTTACGAAAATTCGGCATTGAACTGCCTGAAAGCCTTTGCCCTTTTTATAGTGAAGAAACAATGGAAACCAATGTAAAGGGCTTATACCTGGCAGGGGTGGTTTGCGGTGGTTTAGATACCCACAAACTTTTCATTGAAAACTCACGTGTACATGCTGAAATGATTGTAAAGCATATTGTAAGTTAAAACAATTTCCTGCTGGTTAGCATCGTCGAAAACTAACCTATAACTTAGTTTTTTTTCGGGTATAACCAACCCAAACCTTTATACAAAGCATTATGTAAAATGGTTAAGTGGTTTTCACTGGGTAGCGATGCAAAGTCTACCCTCAGGTTTTGATAAGACTTTAAAACTTCTGACAACCTTTCTGCATCATCCTCCATAACTTTTCCTTCGGAACCTACTGCAACAAATACACTTGCCTTAGTTTTCTTAAGGTTTTCTACATACTTGGGAATATCATTTAAAAGTGATTCGTTGTTCCACCATAAACTCGGACTAATAATCAGGTAGTTGGTAAAGAGTGCAGGTTTTTTGAGCAGTATTTCGGTAGCCAGCAAACCACCTAGTGACTGACCTATTAATGTTTTGGATTCATTGGTTTTGTATTTCTGCTGCACAAAAGGCTGAAGTTCTTTTTCGATAAAAGTAATGAAGCCGGCAGACTTGCCAGTGGTTGGAAAATCCTTTAAATCTGCTGCAATACTGGTAGGAAAGGTAAAATCCCTTTTTCGATCAATATTGGCAATACCCACTACAATCGATTTGGGCATGGCCCCGATCATAGTTAAGAATTGTACCAGGCCCGTTACGTGAATGAAGTCTTCGTTAGCTGAGCCATCTAAAAGATAAATTACCGGATAGGTTTTGGCCGAATCGGGAGAATAACCTTCAGGTAAATAAATGTTTAATGTTCTGGTTTCGGCAAGTTCTTTAGACTTAATTTTTTCGATTTTGCCTAAAACAAAGGGTTGTTCTTGCGAAAAGACAAGTTTTACACTTAGGGTGCAGACTAGTACGGCAATAATGCAGAATTTCATTGGGTTGAATTTGCCGCAACTTAAGTAATAAATTACACAATTAAATAAATGGAAATTACTTGTTGATTATTTATGACTCGATTTCCCAAACTTGTAGGTAGCAAACAACATTAACGCAATTACTAAAATTTGAATGGCCAGGAGTATATTTGATGCAGTAAAAAAGTAGGACGCTAAATCTTCTTTGGGCAATATGTCCTGGTTCTTACCGATAACAGATAAAGGTGGATAAACTGTCCACCCGTTATGGGCAGAGGTATTAAGCAAAGAGAACAGCGGATTTGCTTTAGCGATTAATGCAGAGAAGCATATACCTAAAATTAAAAAAATGAAGAGAGCTGATTTGCGTTCGAAATCATGTCGATTCTCCTTTATGAAATAAAGAAAAAAAGAGAAGATAATAAAAAAACAAATTAAGAAATGTTGGTTCCTGATTACAAAATAAGTGTCGTGGAGGTTAATGTCGATATCTTTTTCGAAAATGGATTTTCCCAATAGGGCAAAGTTGATGGCAATTGTAAACGCCAGGCAACCAATAAGCCAAAGGATTTCGTGTAGTAAAGGCTTATTGTTTTGCATGAAAGCAGGCGATTTATTTGGTGATTTTGGTTTGAGAAAGATACTGAAATAAATTCAGCATGAGGTAGGGCTATGGTATAACAGGTACTTTTAAAACATTCCCCACAAAACTATCGATAGCGGTTTCTACGCTAGGTAAATCTTTCGAGGTAATATAACAACCCAAAACATGGTTGCCCGCATTCGGAATGGCTATTTTCCGTTTAAGCTCTTTGGACGTGCCCAGCTGATCGAACATTTTGAGCATGGCATCTACCCGCACTACAGGATCCTGCTCCAGTTCGTTTTTATAATAATACAGCATTAAAACCGGCTGTTTTACTTTTTCGAAAACTTTTTTGGTCATGGTACTCTCTACAAACTCCTGCAATTCTACCAGCGATTCGATGCGGTAATTGGTGTACCAGTATTTTTTATACTCAAGTGTGCGGCCATCTACCTTGCGCTCATCGCTGCCTAAAACCCTGCGGGCAATTTGCAATCCCCAGGGGTCGTTAAGCATCCAGGCATTTTTATCGTTAATGGCTACATTGGGCGAAAGTAAAATGAGGCTGTTAATTTCGGGGTAGGTAGCCGCTAATTTCAGCGCCACGGTGCCACCTGTTGAAGTGCCAACCAAAATAACCTTTTTACCTAGTTTTTTACCAATGGCATAAGCCTGTTTACTGGTTTCCCATAATCTGTCGGCTGTAAAATATTGCATGGGTGCCAGGGTATCGATGCCATGATCGGCCAGTCGGGCCAGGTATAAATTAGCCTGTAATTTTTTGGCCAGGTTGATGTGCACAGGATCGCCTTCGGTTTTTGAAGCCGAAAAGCCATGCAGGTAAACTATGGCATATTCAGTTTGCTGATGACTGCTATCGGCCCAGACAATTTCGGCGGCATTACCCGGTTTAATTTTATGTTGTGCTTCGATGCCAGCTACATAATTATCCAGATCATCGAGATCGGGTACCAGTGTAAGCTGTTGGTTGTAAACAGGTTTTTTGGGCTTTGGACCTAAAAAATAGCCTGCCACGAGCAGTACAGAAATACCCAATACGATTTTGTAGCGCTTTTTCATTTATTTAGATTGGATGGTTTAAATGTAAACTTTTGAAATAAATAAAGCTAATTTTTTAACGAATTGCTTTTGGCGGTTGAGGGGACATTTACCTGCACCTGTCATTGATTTTAAACCCGATAGCGCCATATAGCCTAAAGCCCGAAAGATGAAGATGGGGACTACGGGCAATAGCAGGGCGAAAGCGGTTAATAATTACCGGCTTTGCTTTACCAAATCCGTATAATGCTTTGCAATAGATTATCTTTTTATGGGAAATTAGCTTAAGTTTGCAATCAAAATTTTTCGACTTAATGCCGGGAATCGAACAGATAAAAACACCTATTGCTGCTGATATTAAAGCGTTTGAAAAAACCTTTAAAGAATCTATGCATAGCGACGCACCGTTGCTGGATAGGATTACCCATTATATTGTAAAGCAAAAAGGTAAGCAAATGCGGCCAATGTTCGTGTTTTTTGCTGCAAAACTGTGCGGTGGAATTACCGAATCTACACACCGTGGTGCTGCCCTTGTAGAACTTTTGCATACAGCAACACTGGTACACGATGATGTAGTGGATAATGCTTACGAACGTCGTGGCTTTTTCTCGATTAATGCTTTATGGAAAAACAAAATTGCCGTTTTGGTGGGCGATTATCTGCTGGCTAAGGGGCTTTTACTTTCGGTAAACAATAACGAGCACCGTTTGTTACAAATAGTATCGGAAGCAGTAAAACAAATGAGTGAGGGAGAGCTGTTACAGGTAGAAAAAGTGCGGCGGATGGATATTTCGGAAGATTTGTACTTTGAGGTTATCCGCCAGAAGACGGCCTCTTTAATTGCTTCATGCTGTGCTGCAGGTGCTGCATCGGCAGGAGCTGATGATGCAACGATTGAAAAAATGCGCATGTTTGGTGAAAAAGTAGGGATTGCCTTTCAAATTAAAGATGATACTTTCGATTTTGGTACCGATGATGTCGGAAAACCACTGGGTATTGATATTAAAGAGAAAAAAGTAACCTTGCCTTTAATTTATGCACTAAACAAAGCCGAGAAAACTGAACGCAAAAGAATCATCAATCTGGTTAAAAATCATCAGGATGATCCCGTTAAAATTCAGCAGATTATTGATTTTGTAAATGCCCACGAAGGGGTTTATTATGCTAACCAAAAAATGCTGGAATACCAGAACGAGGCCTTTGCTATTTTGCACGGCTTTGAGGCCGGTGAAGCCAGAACAGGGTTAGAACAGCTTGTACTTTATACTACAGAACGTAAAAAATAATGACTAACGAATTACTTTTCAGCTTAGGTTTTCTTTTGTTTATTGTGCTGATACTGGCTTTAGACTTAGGTCTTTTTAGCCGGAAAGAGCACATTGTTAGTTTAAAACAAGCTGGTGTAATGAGTTTGGTTATGGTGGCCCTGGCACTCGGCTTTTATTTTTTGTTGCTAACAGAAGGTCACCAACTGCATGGTATTAAGGATTTTGCCCACCTTAAAGATATTGTAATCAGACACCAGCACCACATTAAACTGATTCCTGATGATTTTGACGGGAGCTTAGCCATTTACAGGCAAAACCTTGGGCTTGAGTTTTTAACGGGTTACGTAATAGAGTATGCCCTTTCTGTCGATAATATTTTTGTAATTGTACTCATTTTCTCAGCCTTTGCGGTTGAAGAGAAGTATTACCACCGTGTATTGTTCTGGGGGATATTGGGAGCAATTATTATGCGCTTCATTTTTATTTTTGTTGGCGCAGCCCTGATTGCCAAATTTGCCTGGATTTTATACCTTTTTGGTGCTTTCCTGGTGTTTACGGGGGTAAAAATGTTTTTCAGCAAGGATGATGACGATAAGATTGATCCTGAAAATCATCCAGTAGTTAAATGGGCCTCGAAAATATTCTCTATACACCCTAAATATGAGGGTAAAAAGTTCTTTGTAAAAATAAACCACAAAACACTGGTTACGCCTTTGTTTTTAGTACTATTGATTGTGGAGTTTACCGATTTGTTATTCGCTGTAGATTCAATACCGGCTATTTTTGCAGTAACTAAAGATCCGTACATTGTATTTTTCTCGAACATTTTCGCCATTATGGGCTTACGGTCTATGTTCTTTTTATTGGTAAACATTATCCATAAGTTCCATTATTTGAAAACAGGTTTAGCGGTATTGCTGGCTTTTATCGGTGTGAAAATGCTTGGACATACTTACCTGGAGAAGTGGGGTTTTACTACCGAGCACTCGTTGATTATTATTCTGGCGATACTGGTCATCAGTATTGTGGCTTCACTGGCTTTCCCGAAGAAAAAAGTACACGTTAAACCTTAATTTTACCACCTGAGATTTTCTGTCATTCTGTTTCTTAACCGTATAAGACATAATAGTGCATTAAATTACTATGTTCTTATATCGCTTATATAGTTAATAATCTAAAGCAAAATAACCGTTACAGCGATCATTCTCCTGCGCAAATTTGTATTTTCACGCAATTATCAACTTATTATGAAATACCTTTTCTCAGCTGCGCTCATCTGTTCGGCAATATGGGCCAATGCACAGGATCAATTTGGCGATGTATTTGCTAAAATCAATGCCGATGTTCAACAAAATGCCAAAGCTTACCAAAATTTAAAATACGAAACTGAAACCATTGGTCACCGTTTAACCGGTTCTGCAAATGGAGCGAAGGCAGAGCAATATGCTTATGACTTACTAAAATCGTACGGCTGCGAGGTGAAATTTCAACCTTTTGAAGTAGAAAGCTGGAGTAGAAAGACGATCAGTGTAGAAATAGGTGCGGATAAAAACAGCCTGACCAAAATAAAGGCAGTAACCTTGGCACACTCGCCGGTAAGCGCAAATGTGAGTGGCGACATTGCAGATGCTGGTAATGGGCTGGAGGCCGATTATCAGACTAATCCAGCTAAGTTTAAAGGTAAAATTGCGTTGATTTATCTGGGTGTTTTACCAGGTTCGCCTGAGGGAACAAAATCATTGCACCGTTCTGAGAAAACAGCTATTGCAACAAAATATGGTGCCATTGGGGTAATTATCATCAATACAGTAAAAGACGGGGTGCTTTTAACAGGTACAGCTTCGGTAACAGGTAAATTGATCAAGATACCAGCAGTTTGTATAGGCTTGGAGGATGGCATGGCTTTAAAAGAAAAGCTGAAAACGCAGGCACAGTTAGCCCATATTGCCATGACCAATTTTTCGGGGATGATTAAGGCACGCAATGTAATTGCTACTTTTAAAGGAACTGAGCTGCCAAAAGATAAAATTGTAGTTGGCGGACATTTGGATAGCTGGGATTTAGCTACCGGCGCTATTGATAACGGAATAGGTTCTTTTGCGGTTATAGATATGGCGCGTACCTTTAAAAAGCTAAACCTGAAAACCAAACGTACGGTAGAGTTTGTATTGTTTATGGGCGAGGAACAAGGTTTACTGGGTTCAAAAGCCTATGTAGAGCAGGCCAAAAAGAACGGAACTTTGGCACAGATTAAGTTTATGCTCAATTACGATATGACCAACGATCCGAAAGGTTTTTCGACTTCGAGGGTCGAAATGAAAGATTTATTTACCGGCTGGGGTGCAGAAATTGTGAAAATTGATACCGGTTTTAAAAACCTGTTTAATGCAGGTGCAGGTTTGCACAGCGATCATCAGCCCTTTATGCTGGAGGGCATCCCGACAGGTGGCGGTTTTGGCGGTAAGTTACCTAATAATTCAGGCCCTTTTTACCACTCAGATGGCGATTCGTTTAAACTGGTTGATGAGCAGGAATTGAAAAATACAGTTCGTTACAGTGCCATGCTTACTTACGCGCTGGCCAATACCCCTAAAATACCGGTTGGCGTTCAGGGCGATGAAGAATTGAGGAAATTTTTAGAAGCGCAAAACTTAAAAGAGCCTTTAACCATAGCTGGCGAATGGAGGTGGAAGTAAGCATCATGAAAATATGCTGTAAGTAATTAAAGTAGCCAGTAAAAAATACCATAGGCAAAGTACTGCCTGTCTAATGTGTTATTTTTATTTATTAATGAAATATCAGCGAGTCTTAAATTTTTTTCATCATCGCCTTTAACATGCTCTTCCGGGAAGAAACTCACTACACTGCTATTAATTTCTGTTTCCAGAGGTGTAAGGATAAAGGTTAGGCTGTCTTGTTTATCAATTCTGGTTAATCTGATTGCATTGTTATTCAGTTGTTGTATTTTAACATGTTCATCTATTGAAAGGGGGATTCCATTTCGGTAATAAATGCCGATGCTCTCGCTTGTGGTGTAGCTGATCGGGTTTGTTACGCTAATGGTATAGGCCGTGTCTGGTAGTTGGGTTTTAAATTTCTTTTTTGCTGCCAATATTTTCTCAAAATGAGGTGGGCTATGTTCCAGGAAATAATCACTAAATTCTATTTTTTTATAGTTAGAACCTGTCTTAAACATTCTGCCAATAATATCCATTGGTGTATTTCCTTCATCAGTAATAAATAAGGCATAGCTTACAAGCAGTATTGCAGCAATACCTCCCATTTGGAAATATTTTGTTTTAACCTTTTTGCGTTGTATCAAATAGTGTATTCCAGTTAGTAAAAGTGAAACGATAGCTATAAGCGGGATGGTTAATAAAGTACCCAAACTTGCACCTCCGCCAGCCATGGGGAAGCCTTTAAATAATATAAAATTGGTAAGAATGGCTATCGCAGGATAGATAAAGGGCTTCATTTTTAATGTTTACCCGCTAATATAGCTTTCTAATTGCGAAATGGTTTGTTTTTGATCTTCAATAATAAATTTCACTACATCACCGATGGAAACCATACCTTTAACTTCACCATCAGCAACTACAGGTAAATGGCGGATATGCTTATCGGTCATTAGCTCCATGCAAAAATCGATGCTGTCGCTTAAAGTAATGGTTATAGGCGTGGCCGTCATCGCTTCCCTGATCAAGGTATCTTTTGATGATTTACCCTGCAAAATGATTTTACGGGCATAATCGCGTTCGGTAAAAATACCATGCAGTCTTTGGTCTTCCATCACCAGTACAGCACTGATGTTTTTTTCGGTCATTACTTTTAAGGCTTCCAGAACAGAAATATTTTCGGGTACCGAGATAATGCGCACCTGTTTAGTATCGAGTAAGTGTTTTACGGTTTTCATAACACTGGGATTTGGTTATCTGAATTTAAGCAATAATTGGTTGAAAATCAAAGTTTTGTTTCTGATGTTTTGTATTGTTTGCTAAATGTGTTTAAAGTTCACATAAGTTTACCATCTGCACAAAGATGTAAAGTGCCACCAGTTGTAGTTAAAGTTTTGTTTGCAGTTAAATCCGGCAAAAATGAATAGACCTCATTTCAATTGCTTATCTTTCGGCTATCAATAAAATTGGTGCGAAAACAGACGAATATGTGCACTATTTTAGGATTGGCATTTTAGAAATTAACCCAGAATCAATTAAGAAATCATGGCAGAAGTAAAATTAAACCTTCAGCAAGAAGGACCAAGTGCATTCGAAATTTTTGACGAAAAAGGTAAAGCCGGCGAAATGGTTTTTGACATCCAGGGGAACGACTTAACTGTTTACCATACCGAAGTGGAGCCTGATCGCGAAGGCATGGGGTATGCTAAACTATTGCTAGAGGCAATGGTTGCCTACGTAAGGGAAAATAAGTTAATGGTGATTCCACTATGCCCTTATGTGCATTTACAATTCAGAAGACACGAAGAATTGTATCATGATATCTGGAATAAGAAAAACGAAAATTAGTGCTGTGTGCACGCATTGTTATTCAGTCAGATTAATGCCAGCCGTTAATCTGACTGAATAATCTCTGGCTAATAGTTCCGTCTGGGGCCTAGCTAAACTGGAATGTTTTAATTAAAACACTCCAGTCCTTAAAACCAAAACAACCCAACTATTTATAATTACCCTTACTCAAAAAATGAAACTAGTATCCTTTAAGAAAAACGTTTTAGTTACCTTGTTAGTCTTGATTTCATCCCTGGTGAAAGCACAGCTTAAAAATGTAGAAACTGCAAAACACCTTAACCAGTTGCAACAGCAATTTGTCGATCTGCGTTTTGGTATGTTTATTCACTACAACATTCCTACTTATGCCAATGCCGATTGGCCCGATCCCAATGCCTCGCCAAAATTATTCAACCCTAAAAAACTCGATGCCAGCCAATGGGCTAAAGCAGCTAAATCGGCCAATATGAGTTACGGTTGTTTAACCACTAAGCACCATAGCGGTTTTTGTATCTGGGATACGAAAAGCACCGATTATAATGTAATGAACAGCCCTTATGGTAAAGATGTGGTAAAGCAATTTACCGATGCTTTTCGAGCCAACGGTTTAAAAGTAATGCTGTATTACTCCATTCTGGATACCCATCATAAACTAAGGCCTAACCAGATCACGCCAAAACACATTGATATGATTAAGCAACAGCTTACCGAACTGTTGACCAAATACGGCAAAATAGAGGCCTTGATTATTGACGGTTGGGATGCACCGTGGTCGCGGATTTCTTATGACGATGTTCCTTTTGAAGACATTTATACTTTGATTAAAACCTTGCAGCCAGATTGTTTGGTAATGGATCTGAATGGTGCCAAATACCCTGCTGAAGGTTTATACTACACCGATATTAAAACTTACGAAATGGGTGCTGGCCAGCGGATGCACAAAGAAAACAAGGTAATGCCTGCTTTGGCTTGTTTACCAATTAATACCTCGTGGTTCTGGAAAACGGATTTTCCTGCTGTACCGGTGCGGAAACCAAATGATATTGTTGAAACACTAATTAAACCTTTAAACGAAGCCAGCTGTAATTTTATCCTTAATGTTGCGCCAAACCGCGATGGATTAATCGATGATAATGCCCTCGAATCACTAAAAGAAGTAGGTAAGCTATGGAAGAATGAAGGCGCTACGGCGAAATTGCCAGCACTTGATTTGCCGATTATTTCGAGTAACATCGCTATCAATAAGGCTGCTAACGCCAGCTGGAGTGATGATATGAATATTATGGATTTTGCCAATGATGATAGTTACCGCTCTTCGTGGACCGCTAACAGCTCGGTAACTAAACCCTGGTTTGAAATTGATTTCAAAAATGAGCAGCCAGTAAATATGGTTGTAATTGCTGAGCAAAAAGCCAATATAGACGATTATGCGCTTGAATATTGGAATGGTGTGGAGTGGAAAAAAATTACGGATGGTAAAAATGCCGACAAGATCAAAATTCACCGTTTCGATCGCATTTGGACCAGCAAGGTTCGTATCCGTATAGAACACTCGAAAGAAACTGCTTCAATTGCCGAATTTCAGGTTTTTAACGAAAGAAGATAAAATAATTGAAATTTCTTTGCGACCGGTTTTTATACTGGTCCAAAGAAATTTGTTGCAGCTTTATTAAACGAGAAAGCCTCATATTTCTATGAGGCTGAAATTATTTTGCAGTATACAACATCCATCGTATAAAGCTTAAACCAAACAAACTAAATAATAGACAAATGCCTTAAAATTTTGTTTTACTTTTTTTAAACTATTTTAAAAAATTTATTTGTTTTATTGTAAGTCTTTGATTATTAGTTAATAAATAATTAAAAATTTGAGGTGAAGCCATCTAAAAGCTCCATAGTTTTTAAAGCCTCTTCTCCGCTGCAGGGATTTTTGCTTTTATTCAGGAAATAAGCCACCACCTTTTCAATCATCGGTTGTTCTACATGGGCAAGCGGTAAAAAATCAAATTGTTCTTCTACACCATTTCGTATAAGTTTAACCTGGTGGCCAAACATCGGGAAACTGATTTTGCCTTTCGAGCCATAAATGTTGCAAACGTCCATTTGTTGTCCTTCTGCCACGGTAAAACACCAGGTGCCGTTAAATACCACACCGTTTTCAAATAAAATACGGCCGGTGACTAAATCATCAACCAGCTGTTGTTTTGACTGGTTAAGCGCAATTCCATTAAAGCTGTTCATTGCCCCAAAAAAATATAGCATCAAATCCAGCTGATGGGGCGCCAAATCGTGAAAAAGACCGCCACCACCAATATTCGGATCCATGCGCCAGTTATAATCTGTTTTGGCTATTACCTTGCTTTTTTGTGGTTGCAGCATGCGTAAATCAACAAAGCGGATATCGCCGATGACCTGTTTATCAATTAATGATTTTACTTTTAAAAATAAGGGTTGCTCGCGACGGTAATGCGCTACGCTAAGTTTAACCCCATAATGATGTGCTGCATTTACCATGCGCTGCGCGGCAGCAGCATTTAAAGCCATTGGCTTTTCTACATAAACAGGTTTGCCTGCAGCAAGCGCTTCAACAGTATAAGCTTCGTGCTGCAGGGGTGGTGTGGCAATATAAATAGCATTTACCTCAGGATCGTTAATGAGTGCTGTAGCGTCGCTGTACCATTTCGGCACATCATGCCGCTGGGCATAGTCAGCAGCTTTTACCGCATCTCTGCGCATTACAGCCACAAGCGATGAATTGGGTACTTTATTAAATGCAGGCCCGCTTTTAACCTCTGTTACATCACCACAGCCAATAATTCCCCATTTAATTTCATTCATAAAGCAAGTTAATTTGGCTGGTAAGTTAGCAATCGGTGACTGGTTTTTAAAACATGCGGCAGATTAATTTTTATTTCCTGTGCTCAATATTTGCTTTTGCGCTCAATGATTTTAGCTGTAAAATACCTAAAAACAGCATACTCTACTTTATTGCTGCTCAATCTTTGTAATTTTAAGGCCCGCTAACTAAAAACGAATAGCTTATAAATAATGGATAATAAATTGAATGAAAGAGTGCTCTGGGCTGACTATTTAAGGGTTTTAGGTACCATATCCGTTATTTTTTTGCATATCTCGGCCAATATTGTTTCTCAATATGGCAATATCCCTTCTGGTTTTTGGTGGACAGGAAATATATATGATAGCGCTGTGAGATTTTGCGTACCCATATTTGTGATGCTAACTGGCGCGTTATTATTAAATGAAGAAGTTGAAATCAGTAAATTCTTAAAGCGGCGTGTAATCAGGGTGGTTTTACCTCTTGCTTTCTGGAGCTCAATTTATATTTTAAAGGAATTGGCTTTCATCAGCCCAAATGGGAGTGGGATGTCTGCAATAAAAATAGCGTATCAAGTTTACAACTTAATAGCAAAGGGAAGTGCTTACCATCTTTGGTATGTTTATATGATTGTAGGGATTTATTTGTTCATCCCAATAATTGGAAAGTGGGTAAGAAATTGTAGTGAAAAAGAAATTTTGTATTTCCTCTTTATCTGGTTGTTTACGCTTTTTCTAAACCAACCACTTATCCAGCAGTTTAAGATAAATGTCGATTTAACTTATTTTTCAGGTTATCTGGGGTATCTTATTCTGGGCTATTATTTGTCAAATAAAACATTCAGAAACAAAATTCGGGTAAAATACGGAGCAATATTTCTCATTGTAGCGGGGATTAGTATTACTGCTGTGGGAACCTTCATGGCTTCGAAATATAAAGGCGAAATGAACGGAGCATTATATGGCTATTTAACGCCTAATGTTCTATTGATCTCGGCCGGCGTATTTATTTTATTTAAAGTATCCAATTTTGGCGGGCTCAATTATATTTTTAAGTTTATTAATAAATATAGCTACGGTATTTACCTGGTACATGTATTGGTTTTATTTTATATGCCAGCATTGGGCCTCGATAAGCTGCTGATAAATCCTGCTTACGCCATTCCCCTAAAAACAATGGTATGTTTATTTATTTCCGGAATTATTGTGTTTTTGGTGAATAAGCTACCATTAGGCAAATATATCTCTGGTTAATTTGTGTAGTTGTGTTTACATATTTGATAGCCATTATTTAGATATCAACATATTTTGACAATTAATTTATGCAGAATGAATTAGGCAGGAGACCGAACTTTGTAATTGGTTAAAGTATTGCGTAATTTTGTGCCTTGAAAATGCAAAATATCTCTGAGGGTATCCAAGGGCATGCAATTGAGTATTTTGATATTTTTAAAGCTTTTAATTACAAACAATTAAATAAATATATTATGTCATCAGTAGACGCTGAGGGCTGTTTTTAAGTAATTTTTCAATATGCGGCACCCACGGGAAACATATTTCTCGGTACGTGGGCTTTAGTGTCGCCACACCGTTTTTTTAATAAAGCAGGGAATATTTGCAAGGTTTGCGCACATTTTCCAGCACTTTCGTAAGCATTTCCAGCCCTTAAAACTAATAATTTTATGGCAACTTGCAATGTTTACCACGACAAAAGACGTGAAAAAAAGAAAGGGCTATACCCTATCAAAATCAGGGTTATCCACGAGTGCATATTTCAACAATAGTAGTGCATCTGTTTCGGTGCAAAGTGGCCGCAAAACCGCTTGCCGGGTGATGCACTTAAAGTTCCTTTCCCTCTGAACCAATACAGACCACAGCTCTAATTCCTTCTTCCTGGCACCTTGCATGCCCAAAATATGCGTTTACGAGCCCCGATCGCATTAAGTCCGATCTTTTCCGACCCAAAAACTTAAAGACCTCCAAAGAAGCGATTAAATCAATCCGAAATGGAGAGTGGACGCTTACGCTAGCTTCAACCCAAACGGATGCTTAGAGGCTCTGATTCCGCTAAATTTTGAAGAATTATTTTTGAATGCTATACTCGAAAAAAGTAGCTTAGAAGGTCAGAACGGCCACTTTGCAACGAAATCAAATGTCATTTTGAAGCGAAATTTTCCGTCAGCTTAAATGCGGATTGAGTGACCACTTTTGCTGAAATACCCAGATGAGTGTGCCGTCCTGAATTTACTTGTCGTTTTTGAGTTATAATACTAGAATAAGTTTACATTTTCTAGGTGGTAATACTGGAATAAGTTTACATCTCATTTCTGGTAATTCTGATATTACTTTACAAGTG